>Ga0116226_10006919_pt1 | contig 10216 bp, 7 predicted proteins | sample S1TSphfallax_FD_89692 | JGI IMG/M metagenome (GOLD analysis project Ga0116226, IMG submission 89692) | Host-associated microbial communities from peat moss isolated from Minnesota, USA - S1T2_Fa - Sphagnum fallax MG | ecosystem: Host-associated > Plants > Peat moss > Unclassified | place: USA...
AACATTTAAATATTTATCAGCACGTTGAAAAACTTTTATAATACTTTCTGATGTACAATTTTGTGAACCTTGATATGAAACAGTAATTAATTCGGGTAATTTTTGAAAATATTCATCCGTAGATTTTTTTCCTTTTAAATTACTTATAACAATTTGTATTGCTGATGTTTTACTACAACCTGGTTTACCACATATAATAACAGGTATACGATTGATAATACAAACAAGAAGAACAAATATATTATCCATAAGAGCACGATTTTTTGCTGTACCAGCTGGTAATTCCATTCGTTCGATTAATTTTTTTTGTTCCATATCAAGAATTTTAAGTAGAAAATCTGGAACTTTTGATAGATTAGTTATTACAGATTTAAAATTGTCTTCAATTTGATCAATATAATTTTTTCTATCGATGGATGAATTAAGACGAAAATAATAACAAAGAAGAAGAGCTAATAAACTTGAACGTCGAATAAGAACAGATGGATTATCAAGAAATTTTTCTACACCTTCACGATTCATTATTGATTTTCGAAACCAATTATAAAGACGACAAAAACGTGCAACATCACGTAATGATACACTACTAACATCTTCAAGTTTGCGAAAAAAATTTTGTGATCTTGATATAGCTAATACTATATGATCAAACCATTTGATATCTTTGTCTAATTGTTCACATGTATTTAACATTGTTCGAATATATTTTATTTCAATATCATTATCAAGATAACCATAATCCCAAATATATTCAAGCATAGTTTCTGGTATTGGTACAACTGTATATAAAAGTGAAATACCTGAACTATCTTTTAAACGTTGCATTTCATAAAGATCTTTTTTAATACCAATATTATTATCAGATATTTTCTTTTCTTTTTTACGTCGTTGAGGATTACAAGCACCTAATAAAACCATATTATTTGGTAATGGTTCACCAAGTAATGTTCGTTCACATGTTATTTCTTTAATTAAACCAATATTTGGTGTTGTATTAAATTCATCAAGAAAAATCCATAATCGTTTATTTTCTTGAAGACATTCATATGCTTTTTGAGAATATTCATTCATTTTTTTTATTATTTGTTCACTTGTAACACCTGCATGAATACGAAAGATTTCCATTTCATCATCAAGAATTTTTTGACATAAAAATTGAATTAATGCAGTTTTTCCACATCCTAAAATAGAAATAATTACTTTATCGAAGTGTATTTCGAAATTATTAATTACCTGTTTCACCCATAATTAATACCGGAAGACCACTTTGTACACGTAAATAAATTAATAACATTTTAATATAATTATCTGGTGTTAAAACATATTCTAATCGAATTTTTTCCGCAATAAATTGTTGAAATCTATCAATATCTTCATTTTTCCAAGAAATTGGTCGCAATAAAATATCATTTGTCTCACATTTTGTACACTGGATTTGATCATAGTGATATTGATTGTAACACTTAATACAAATGGATTTATTAAAATATTTTTTGGATAATAAAGCAAGTTTTTGAAAAAATTGTGTATGTGTAAATTTACTATAATCAGGAAAAATCACGTTTAATTCTTGATCTTTTTGTCCTGTTATTGCTTCATAATGAAATCGAAATGCTTCAACAAGTGAAGATGGAACATTAGTTGGATTTTTATAAACAAATATTGGATTATCAGTTGCAGAAAAAACGACTGTAAATGGTTGAGTTTTATCCCAACGAATAATTGATTCACTAAAGGGAATAATTGCTTCATTTGTATTAACAGAACGTTGATTTTTTCGAACATCATCAACACATAATGAAGTAAATTGATTTGATGATTGAAGTAAACTTTGAATAATATCATAGCGTAATTGAGGATTTGGTACAGCATCAACAAGAAAATAACCACAACGTGAAAAACCAGAAAATAAATTATAATAAACCGATATAAATATGGATAATTGTGTCCAATTTACAAATTCAAGATTTTTATTTTGTAAAAATGGTTCTTTTAATAGATTAATACAAGTCAATTTATCGAGATTAATTAAATTTTTTTCAGTTATATCTTTTTTAAGAATTGTTTTATCTTTTGTTGCTTGAAGATAATTAACAATTAATTGTATAGCTGATGGATTAGTGATTTCAAATTCATTCCAATCTATGTGTTCAATATGTTTTACATTCATATATTTAAATAAACTTATTTTATCGTGTAAATTAACTGAATAAGGTGATGAATCAAGTTCAATATAAATTGGTACATCAATAGGTATATAAACAGCAACTTGTCCAAAACGAAAACTTCGAAAAAGTAAAAGACAATAAAGAAGTTCATTAAGTTGTTTTAAGTTATTAATGGCTCCAATATCGATATGTAAAGCTGCGGATGTGAATTCATTTCCATAACGACATAAACGTTCTGCAATAGTATCAACATCAATATCTCCACTGATAGGAAATTTAATATAACTTTTCTTTTTTTTTTGAATTTCATTTTTTATTAAATATGATTTACCTAAACCATTGATTCTTGATGTTACTAAAATAGAATGTTCATCAATAAATTCTTTAATAATTTGTTGTAAATCAGTTTTATTTAACATATCTTGATCATGAACAGTATGAACAATTTGAAGTGTTCTTAAACCATTTATTAATTGTAAATGTGTACTTGATACAGTTGTTATAATTGCTAAACGAAAATAATGTTGAGGATATTGATCAATTAATTTTCTTAATAAACGTGTAAAATGATCTTGAATTGATGATGATAATAATTCAGGTCGAATTAATTGATGTAAAGTTTGAGAATAAAAACAACGATAAGTAAATGCACGAATTTCTATCCAACTTGTTTCTTCAGTACAATAAAATAAATGATTAACAGATATGGTTATATGAAGATTTTTAAATAATGAAAGTATTGATCGTAATATACCTTCATCAGATGTTTCAACTAAATAAACTTTTTTAATATTACGATTTTCTTGTTTAAAAGTTAAATTTGATTTTATTCGTTGAGCACTTAAAATTTTTCCAATATTTTCTAAACGTTCATTAGGATTTTGACTTTTGATTGGTAAATATTCCGATTGAATTGTTTCTGGTTGAATACCAATATAGTTTAATAAATGATAACCAGAATGATTTTTGTCTGAAGATTCTATTTGATTATATAAATAATCTTCAATAATCCAGATTTGTTGATAAGAAAAATAAGTTAAATCAATATGTTTTTCATACATTTGACATAAATATATTTCCCAATTATAATGAAGTTTATCAAGCATTGAACTAAATTCAATTAATTGTTGATAATCACTATTAATACATGTAAATGATTTATTTGGTGAAAGATAATTGATTATCGATGGATGACCAGCTATATTTAATAATGTAAAATTATTTAAAATTTTTTCAACAATTTCAACAAATGCTACAAATGAATGAAGTTCTTTTATATCACGTTCAGAATCAATTGGAAATTTATTATTATTTCTTGAATATTCAATTAATCTTGCACGATCACGAAGTTCACTTAAATCATTAAAACACATGGATTGAGGTTGAATATCAATATTAAATTTATTAGATTGTTCAATAAAACTAAATGTTATATTTCGCATTAAATCAGATATACGATTTCGTTTTGATAATTCTTTATCAGTTAATTCTAAATGTATACGTTTAATACTTGTTAATGATGCTGAACATGTTTGAAAACAATTGAATATATTTTTAAATTGTTCATCTTCAAATGTTTTTTCAAAAGCTATTTCAATTTGAGTAAGATTAGATGAAAATGGATTATTTTCTGTTGAATCTATTTCTTGATTAAATCTAAGAAAAAATCGTTTAAGCATAACAAAATCTAATATTGTTTTAGTATTTATTAATGTTTCATCCCAATCATTAACAGCTTGAAGTAAATTATCAACATCAGTTGAAGCAAGAATATTTAAAAATGTTATTAATTCATTTGATAAACTATATTGAGAAATAAAATTAAGTAATTCTTTTGAATGATCTTGAAGAAAAAGTGATGAAAATTTTCGATAACGTTTATAACATCGTAAACCTTCTGTTTGAGAATTTACTTCAGGAATATTTTTTACTGCACTACAAATCTGATCAGGAGATTTGCTAAGGTTATTTAATAGATTAATATAACCATGACATATATGATTAATATAGTCACGATTTTTCCAATAATCTAATATTGCTTTCAGATGGTTAATTTCATTAGATTGTAATAATGGTCTAAGAATTTCAAAATCATGATCTACATATTGAATATCGGGAAATAGATCAAGTAAATTAGATATAGATGAATTTTCCCATTCAGAACAAATTGTTTTTAAACGATTAATAAACATATCAAGAATTCGAATATTTTCATTTAATATATCAATACATGATCGTTGATCTAAGGAAATATTTTCGCTTGAATCATTTGTTGTTGTACGTGTAAAACTACGATAATGACGTGAAAATAAATTTATTTTTGAAGCATGCTCTAAATTAAAGATAATATTGCAAAAAGTTTCAAGAAATAAAGACACAGATGTAAAATACTAATTTCTATGAACCTTATCTAATTGTTTGATCAAACAAGTAGGAAGTTCTTCAGAAGCCCACTAAATCTACGCTTCGTTCGACATTCATTGCGAGAAATGCGAAACATGATCCCGACTTTCATAGTCGGAATAAAAAACAACTTAACTTCTCAAATCTAGAGTCGGTATCTGCATACAAATACTAAACAGTCCATTTTTTATAATCGATCGATTCTAATAAAAAGTCTTTACTTACTATCGTCAGATAACAATGAATCATCATCAATAATATCCGGTGAATTCATATCTGTAGTTGCAGATGAAATATTTTGATTATCTATAAAAAATCAAGTAAAATCTTTATTAGATTTTTTTTGAATTTCAAAAGGTACTAACATTCTCGAGTTTCTGCTAAAAAATTTGTCCAAGAATGTAATTTTTCTAATGGATTAAGACGATCAGCAAGTGGTAAAAGTATTTTAATTTCATTTGGAATTATAATTGAACGAACAATACCAGATTGTAATTGTGCATCCATTTGAGATAAACAATCAAGATATAATTGTTTATCACAAGCATTTCGACAATAAATTTCTAAACATTTTGTAATTTTTTCTTTTATTTCAATTTTTTCATCCATTTCACGTTCTTGTTTAGCAATTAATATATCAATTTGATATTGTTTTTCAGCTATTTCACTAACAAAATCCCAAATTCGATGAATAATTTGACGTTCATCAGTAGAAAAATTTTTCCATCCTAATATTTCATTTGCACGAAAACCTCTTTCTTCCCATATATTCCATATTACAAGTAAATGATCGATTACTGTTTGACGTAATGTTGAAGTTTTAAAACAATCTTCAAATAAAATTGCATAGATACATGTTACACGAGTTGGTTTTTCAAATGTATCTCGTAAAATTTCTTCGGTATGAAATTGAATTTTATTGCCAGTAAGTTGAATTAATTCATTTATTAATTGACTTTGACCTTGAATTTGTTTATCTATATTAATGAAATGATATAATGGATTTTCATGATTAGATAATTGTTTTAATTTATCTTGAGAAATATTTAAATAATTTGATGTAAATTTTTTTTTAAATTGATCAAGAAATAATTGATTATGAACATTTATTAATCCATCGGATATAACACGATAAATATTTCCTAAATTAAGATTTTTAAATTTCAATTTTTAATAATAGTTATTATTTACCTTGATGAAAACAGAGAGTAATCATATGATCAATAAAAATCAATTTATATTGTTCATTTTTAAATGCTTGAATTAATAGATCAATGTCCATTAAAATTTTCATGGTTATTTCATGAAATTTGGTAAACTGATTCGACCAATGTTGAAGTAAATCTTGATAATCTTTTTTATTCATATCATTTGTTTCCTCATTAAATAATAAAAATGAATAAAACCATTGTTTAAAAAATTCATATGAATATAATGAATTCGCATTAATCATTAGATTAATTAATAAATCTCTTTTGTTAACAATATATAAAATAATTGATTTTGATATATGAGAAATAATAAAATGAATATCTTTAAACTGTTCAATAGTTATTTGTAATGTATATAAATATTGTTTTATCTTTTTACGTAAATCTATACTTGATTCAATAACTGAATTAACTAATTTTAAAATATTTTTTGGTTTTTCTTCTGTTTCTAATGATTCTACTTGTAAAAATTTTAGTAAAAATATTATATTTTCAAGATTAACTAAACAAAAAAAAAATAATAATAAAACATTTTTTACTTTTATATAATTTTTATTTTACCAGGTAAACGTTCATCATATATAAGTTGATCAAAATGTCGGTCTACTTTTTCACGAAGTTCCATTTCATTGATATTCATTCCTACAATTTGTACTAAAGATGTAACATATATTTGTATTGATCCTGTTAATTCAAGTTGTTTTAATGTAAGAATATTGGGATCAACAAGTGTAAATAAATTTGTCCAATTTATACCTAAAATTGGTTTTTGAAATTCTTCAAGTCTTTTTAATAAAACATTCGCTAAATCTTTTTTAAAATCTTTATTTTTCATTTGATGAATTAAATTCATTGTATTTTTTGATTGAGATAATAATTCTATCGAGAGATATAATACCAAACCATCACGAAATAAAGGCCATTCTTCGGATTTAATTCCTGAAAATATATTATCATAATGTTCTTCAATATCAGAAATTAATGCTATTGTAAAATTGATAGCATCACGATTAGTTAAATCAAAATTTTTTTTTGTTATCAATAAAAGTCCTGTCATACGAATTATTATTTTATCAGCAATATGTTGATTTACTGATGTCGTCATTGCATAATCTAGATGAGTTAAACAACCTTGAAAAAAATCATTAAATTCTTCAGTAGTTAATTTTCGTTTATCTAGTTGAAGACTTATTTGAAATTGTTCGATTAATGTATCAAAAACATCATACATTTTATAACGAAGAATAAAAAACGTATACAAATATAATTGATTCCAAAATGATACATTGTATCCTAGAAAAAAAAACAAATTTTCTTTTTTTTTTATTTTTTTAAGAATAGGTTTTTACCTGGAGGACTATCAACAAGATTTTTAGCAAAATCAACATCAAATAGAAAATAATGTGTAGTAGAATGAGAATTATTAATATATCGATCTTTCTCATCGTTATAATCTCGATATGTACTATCCATATTAAAGAGTTTACGTGAAAGACGTAATCGATAATACTGAATTGGTAATAAACCATTTGGATGATTATAAAATAAACGAGCTTGATTATCGATGATGAAATCTAATTCAGCACGATAAATATAAGGAGTAGTCGTCGCTTTTTCATCGACTGAATCCATTCGAATAAATGTGTATTTAATATCATTATTAAAATAAGCTTTGATTTTGAATTTTTCTTCTGTTGTAGTATTGCGTAACACATATAAATATAGTTTTTTAGGTGTCAGCACTGAAGAATTGGTTCGTAGCTCAACTTCATTACCAACGGTAGGTTTTTGAGACATTATTCTGTTTTATTTATCTTCATACAAATAAAAGAAATACATAATTTTTTCTTCGTTTTATATCGGCTTTTTTTATATTCTCTGTATTTTTAACACGTGTCTTCGTTACCTGCGATGAGTCGGAACGTAAAAAAAAGATAGGATAAAGAATATTTCAACAAGTAAAAAGGTGCACATTGGATTTTTTCCTTTATTTTCTTTTTCTTCATTACCTATACACGTCAATCATGCAAATTATTAGGTTCTTTGGATGATAAATAGATGACCTTTGAAACTATGTAGGTCTTTTATTTCCTTGTTATAAAAGGAAAAAACCGACAGGAATGAATTTTTGAGAGATAAAAGGTGATAATCATCGAGATAAGTAACGAAATAGCGTTTTAGTATCTATAGAAAAATAAACGAAAGATGTTGATATAGTCTTTAAAAAGTATGACTTGACGAAAGTCGAAAAGAAAAACTTGAAATCAAACTGAATGGATTTTATTTTATTTTATCTAACAAAGAACATAATTTACATGGAATTAATATTTTTTTTCATATATTGATATAGTTCTCGTAAATTGATGGACATCATATCGTCTAATGTTCGTTCAAATGCATCCTATTTTAATAAATTTCATAGAATTTTAAATAAAAGAATTATTTAAAGAACCTGAAAAGTAATCGAAGTATCAAGTGATTCGATATGTTGTTTAAAACGTATTAATAGATCTTTATAAAAATCAATTAAACATGTCTGAAGAAGAACAATACATTGTTCATCGTAATCTATAATTGAAATAAAATACATCAGGAAGATTTAATAAGAAAAGAAGAATTTTGTTAACCATTAAAACCACGTTGTTTAATCAAATCATTTATAATTTGAGTGAGATATTGTGTCAATTCACTGTAATAAAAAGTAAAAGTAAATAATTCCAAAACAATAACACAGATATTCACTCGGGTTTTTCTTTATGAAAAACATATCGACCTATTTCGTGTTGAACAAGAGTTATAGAAGGAAGATCAGTATAATTTGTCATCTAGAAAATCACAAAACAATCAATTTCACATTATAACCTAAAATAGAATTGTTCTTTTCATGTTTTGATTTGTAAGACAAAGTCAGTTGAGAATCCTAATTTCTTTTCCGAAAAACTTGAATCGTTTTTAGTAATACCAAAAATTCATAAAATCTGGTTTATATTTATTGAAATATCTTATATGTGACAATACAAAAGAAAAACAGTAAAACACAAAAAATCGAATGTTTTCAAAAGTTTCAATTGACTAAGAAAAAAAAATCAATTCTTTTCTACTAATCTTTTGTTTTCCTATTCAAGTCCAAGAATATAATTAACACCTTGTACAATCATTAATATTAATGGTTGCCATGCAACAAGATATCGAACCCAATCCAGTAAATTTCCATAGAGTACATGAGGTTTCTAGAAAGAAAAAAACCATTTCTTAAAAATTCAATAAATTTCTTCAACATACTTCCCAGGGATTAGGAAATAATCTTTTCAAATCGACTTTTTCTTTACAATAAGGACATGTTTGTTTTTTTCCCACAATACACCAACCACGTATACAAAATTCATGAAATCTATTTAATTAAATATCATTAAATCCTATCTAATAAAAAAGTAATTCTACAAACGTATGTCCACATTGTAATTTATAGGTTCGTTCAATTAAAGCTTCATCATTATTTTGTACTAATATTGGATTAGCACAAACAGCACATGTATTCGATTCTAATGCTCGTTTAGGTAAACCACTTTCCGAATAATACTAAATATTCAAATATTTATTTAATATTAGTTCTTAAAATCTATTTACTCCAATTTTTGATGCCATTCGATCAGTACATGATTCAGCCATATCTCTTCCAAGTACACCGTAATAAATTCCATAAAACATAATTAAAATTCCAAAATCAAGTGCTGTCTAGAATCAAATCTCTCATCCGTTAAAATAAAAATCTTTTTTTTTTCAATTACCTGTGGTAATATTAATAAAAGATTATTAATTCCAAGAAAAGTCATCATGACTATTAAATATCCAGCTATAGCAAGACCATATGAAACTTTATAAACAAGAAGAAACCACTTATAAACTAATCTAAAAGAAATAAATTTTCTTTTTTCGAAAAAAAATTTCGACTTACCTCGGTGTATTCGGTTCAATCGGTTGTCTAGTTGCTCTTCGAGTAACATAAGTTGTTATAATTGTAAAACAAATCCAAATAATAATAAAACGAATATAAAAAAATTTTATTGATAAACCAAATGGTATTACCCACATGGCAATCATTGTAAAAAACTACCAAAAACAAAAATAAAAACAATTTCAAATTTTATTTTAGAATTTTTTTTACTTGATAAGATCTTAAATGATAATTTTTCCAAAATAAGATTACAAATTGACATACAACAAGTGATAAAAGTAAAACAAGTACCATTTCCATATGCATGGATTCATGCCCTTTATGCTTTTCATGTACAGCTTCATGTCGAACTCGAAAACGTTCTTCTGGACTGAGTTTATCAAGTTCATATGTCTAAAAACAAAATTTTGAATTAATGATGAAAAATTTGAGTAAGAAATTCATACTTTATTTCCTAATATAACAGTTTTTCCGGCAAA
>Ga0116226_10006920_pt1 | contig 10216 bp, 8 predicted proteins | sample S1TSphfallax_FD_89692 | JGI IMG/M metagenome (GOLD analysis project Ga0116226, IMG submission 89692) | Host-associated microbial communities from peat moss isolated from Minnesota, USA - S1T2_Fa - Sphagnum fallax MG | ecosystem: Host-associated > Plants > Peat moss > Unclassified | place: USA...
ATAGTCTTTCAACGTCCGCTCCAACCAGGCGACCGACTCAGCATCCAAATGGTTGGTCGGCTCATCGAGGAGAAGCAAATCCGGCTTTTCCAAGAGCAACCGGCACAACGCCACGCGCCGGCGTTCTCCTCCCGAGAGCGGCCCAACCGGCAAATCCGGCGCCGGGCAACGCAGCGCGTCCAGCGCGATCTCGATGCGCCGGTCCAAATCCCAGCCATCCTCCGCATCGATAATTTCCTGCAGCTTGGCCTGCTCGGCCAGCAGCGCCTCCATTTTCGCATCATCCATCGGCTCGGCAAATTCATCCGAGATGGCGTTAAACCGCGCCAGCGCCGCACGCAGTTCCTTAAACGCCTCGGCGACATTTTCTCCCACCGTTTTAGTCGGGTCCAGATGCGGCTCCTGCGGCAAATACCCGACCCGCGCCCCCTCCGCCGCCCAGGCCTCGCCGCCATATTCCTTCTCAATACCAGCGATGATTTTGAGCAGCGTGGATTTACCAGCGCCATTGACGCCGAGCACGCCGATTTTGACCCCGGGCAAGAAGGAGAGCGTGATGCCCTTAAACACCTCACGCCCGCCCGGATAGGCTTTGGTGAGGTCCTTCATCACATACACATATTGATAAGCAGCCATGGTTTTGCCCTTTGAGACGGTTGGCGCAGGTATAAGGGCGGCAGTGGTTGCGGACAAGCAAGCGGTAGCGATCAGAGGTGCCGCGTGACGTCCATACGCTCATGCAGGATGCGGATGATGACGATGCCGGCTTTATCTGAACGGTAAAACAGCACATGGGCACCTGACTTGTATTTGCGATAACCGGCGCGGATATCCGGGCAGGCCTGGCCGAGGCCGGGATGAGCAGCGATTAATTCCACATGCTGCCAGATTTGCCGCAGGTAGGTTTCGGCTTGCTCAACACCCCAGGTCTGGGTGGAATAAACCCAAATATCGTCCAAATCCTGCTGGGCAAGGGGCGAAATCTGGCACGGGCTGGTCATTTAGCCAGGGTGTTTTGGCCTTGCTTGCTGGCAATGAAGGCTTCGAAATCAAACGCGCCAGCCGGACCGCTTTCTTCCCCGGCTATGAGGGCGGCACGCAGCGTAATAGCCTTGCTGCTTGCTCTTCAAGCAGGCGTAACCCGGCCTTAACCACGTCGTTCGCGTTACCCTTGCGGCCCTGGGCGACCTCACCGGCGACAAAATCCTCAAAATGCTGATCGAGCTTGATCTGCGCATGGTTGTTCATACAAAAAGATATAGCGTGACAGGGATCACGCGGCAAGAAAAATGGCGCGCCGGCGGAAAAGTTGCCCTCAAAGGTTAGTTGTACCGAATCGCCTGAAAAGACTATTGATTTTTATGCGATGCATTTTTTGCCTTCAGGAACGTCCCGGCACTGTCGAGCACGTTTTCCCGCATGCCATTGGGGGTTGTCTTACTACGGATCGGGTATGTAAGCCATGCAACTCTATGCTTGGCAGCAGAGTGGACGCGGCGCTTACGGATAATTTCCTCGTCAGAGGGCATCGGGCACATCTTCGTTTGGCCGGCCATAGCGGCGAACCTCCCGCAATACATGAGCTGCTGGAGGGAGTCGGGCGGCTGTCAAATGCTCCCGAACACCGTGTCGAGGTTAAATTTGACAAGCGCACGCAGAAACTCGTGATGCGGGTTATTCCTCATACTGCTGATATCATCATGCCAGATGGCAGCAAAGCCTGTAAAATCACGATTGATGAAAAAGATGCCCTGCAATTACCTAAAATTATACAACGTAAGCGCAAGCAGCATGGCGTCCCGTTGCTTTCTCCAGAAGACCTCCAAAAAGAGATAAAGCGATTTAAAGAAAGCACGAAAACCGTCGAAAATCCCGCACTTCATTTTGAACGAAGCTATAGTTTTGCTTTTGTTCGTCATGCGATGATTAAGATCGCATACGAACTAGCCTTCTTATGGCTAGGGGAGGAATATATCGACGACCCATCCGCTGAAAAATTACGAAATGCTGTATGTGCCAATGATCCGAGTTCAACAGACAAGTTGTCGGCTCATGTGACTAATGCGGAAGGGTTTGCAGCTTTCAAGCTTTGGCCGGCAAATGAGACCGAGCATCTAGCGTATGCGATTGTGGTTGATGATGGAATTGGAATTGCTGTCAGAGTTTTCAATATTCATGCATCTTTCGTTTGGGTCACTAAGAAGCCAAAGCGTTTTCTCTCAGAAAAAAATGCTAATCAGAGACTGCGCTTCATTCGTATGAATGCGGTAGAGAAGAAAAAGCAGGATATTCCGATGATAGATGAATTAAGGCGTATTGCCCTAGAGATGGCCGCCCCGATTTTCAGTGCTGATGTGCGATGAAGGAGCCCCTATGGAAAGGGATTATTTTGCGCTATCATATCATGATTCGCTATGCTGCCAGATGCCTATTCGAATGTCATTACTGGGCAGGCTGTACCTGCCCAGTAATGTTAAAGCATTAAAACCGATACCCAACACCAACCGCAACCACCGTGGGCGAAAGCGCGGTCTTGGCCGTAATCGCGCCGTTGATATGTGCCGTGGTATTAACAAACATTTGTTTCACATCGAAATTGGCAACAAGATGCGGGCCAAGCACATAGTCAAACCCACCATCCAGCGCCGGGCCCACACCCGTATCATACCCCGCTTTGGTAATGCCGCCGGTGACATTCGGGTGGCTGTCATAAAAAAACATCACCGTCAGCCCAGCGCCGGCATAGGGGATGAAATTGCCGAATTGCTTATGGTATTGCACGGTCACCGTCGGCGGCAGCACCCAGGTACTGCCGACATCCGTTTTGGCCCCCAACGCTGAATCAGCGGCCGAAACTTCGTGGCGCGACGTGCCGGCAATCAACTCAACGGCGACATTCGGGTTGACGAAATAAGACAGATCAAGCTCGGGGATATAGGTCGTGGTGGCATCCACATGCCCGCCAATCACCGTTATAGAGCTTGAAAAATTTTCGGGGATCACCGCGGCGGCACGGGCACGCACCAAGATTGAACCCGTATTATAGAAATCACCGTTAAAAGTTTGCGCGGAGGCGATGCCGCCAGCAAAAACGGCACCCAGAACGCAAGCAGCAGCAAGAAATTTGGACATAGGATCTCCTTCCCGGCTTAAAACAATTAAGCCGGCTGTGCAGGTTGAATGATGAAAAGATTAGGCCGGTGTGGCGGCGTCCAGCATGTCTTTCGCCACCAGCGCGATGCAGGCCTGCCAGGCCTCCCGCACTTCAGGCGTAAAATCGGCCCCGAGGCCCTTCTCGAGCGTCGCGATCAACGATGCCCCCACCGTGTCATAATCGGCTGGTTTGACACCGTAGCCGGCATGCCGCCGCCCGAGCGCCTTTACGGCTTCGGTGATTTTCTCCCATTTATCCACGTGCCACACGGCCGTGGAGAGGGTGGCCATCAGCTTCTGTTTTTGGTCCGTCATATCTTCTTTAAAAAGCGCGCGCAGCGAGGGGTCGCGCTTAAAAAGGTCCTCATAGAACAACGTCGCCGCGGTGCCGGCGATGGGGAGGACTTTGGAAAAACTATTTTGTACGAGGGTTTTTTGTTGTGGGGTCATGGTAAGCTCCTTTGTTAAGACCGGATTTAAACTAGCAAATAATATACCAGTTTAAAATAAAGGCAAATCTGCCGTGATCTACAATTTATTGGCTATATTATAATCAAATATGACTAATTTTTAACTAAATTGATTAATTAATATTCTTTATCGCGATGAAAATGCGGGCGCGTTTACGAATCAGCCCTTCTATGCGACTATCCCACCGTCCAAGCGCCACAAAAATCAGGGAGTTTCATTGCGCCTCTCACTCTACACGGATTTTTCGCTGCGGCTGCTGATGTATCTGGCGGCGGCCGAGGCCGGCATTTGGATGACAACCCCAAATATTGCCAAGGCCTTTGGGATTTCGCTGAACCATTTGCAAAAAGCCGTGCAGGGGCTGGTGCGGAGCGGCTATGTGGAAGCATTGCAGGGCCGCGCCGGCGGGGTGCGGCTGGCGAAAGCGCCGGAAGACATCCGTATGGGCGTGCTGGTGGCAGAGCTTGAAGGCACGGGCTGTCTGGTCGAGTGCGCGCGGGGCCCCTGCCCGCTGGCGGGGCTGTGCCTGCTCAAAATGGGCCTGGATGAGGCCGAACGGGCGTTTTTTACGTCATTGGACCGCTTTACCCTCGCCGATGTGGTGAAGCGCCAAACCGGCAAAGCCCTGCGCGGCCTGATTGACGCGCCATCAGCCGCTATCCTTTAGCCGGTAGCCAATCCCAGGCTCGGTAACAATCAATGCCGCCAAGGGCACTCCCAATTTGCGCCGCAATTGGCCGATATAGACGCGCAGATACGTCACATCCTCAGTATGCGCGTGCCCCCATATGGCCGTAAGAATATGGCGGTGGGTGAGCACCCGGCCGCGGTTGCGGGCGAGGAGGAGGAGAAGCGCGTGCTCGCGCTTGGTCAGGCTCAGAATTTCGTCATCAAGCGTCACGCGGTGGGTTGCGGGGTCAATCACCAGGTTCCCAAAAATCACAGGTTTTTCAGCCGAATCCTGTTGCAGCCGGTGCCGCAACGCGGTGCGGATGCGCGCCAATAATTCGCCAACGCCAAAAGGTTTTTCCACATAGTCATCCGCCCCCGCATCCAGCGCCCGGATTTTTTCCCCCTCGCGGTCGCGCGCCGAAAGGATGATGATGGGAGTGCTGGTAAAAGCCCGCAGTTTTTGCAGCACCTCCTGGCCATCCATATCCGGCAGGCCAAGATCGAGCAGAATCGCATCCGGCGCGCGCGCCGCGGCCAGGCGTAACGTTTCAGCACCCGTCTCGGCGCGCAAGGTTTCATACCCGGCGGCGGTCAGCGCGGGTGTAAGAAAACGATGGATTTGCGGCTCGTCATCAGTGACGAGGATGGTACCAAGGCTAGGAATCATGCGGCGGGCAGCGTGACAGAAATAACAGTGCCTGGCAGCCCATCAGCGGGTAGGTCCAGGCGCGGGGAGGTCGCAGAAATGCTGCCGCCCATCGCCTCGGTAAACGCTTTCGCAATCGCCAGGCCCAGCCCAGTGCCGGGGGCGACGCGGTCCCCGCGCGTGGCACGGAAAAAACTGTCGAACACATGCGGCAAATCAGCGCCCGGAATCCCCACCCCTTCATCGGCAATTTTTATCACCACATTGGCCCCAGCGCGTGCGGCGGTGACAGATATTCTGCTCCCCTCCGGCGCGTATTTTGTCGCGTTATCCAAAATGTTTACTAGAACCTGCTCCAGCAATGTCGGGTCGGCTAATACATAGCTGGCGGCGGGCGCCACATTGATTCCGGCATACATAGCGGCGGGCAGACGGGCGATCGCGGCTTCGATGCTGTCGGTCAGTTTCAGCCGCTCCCGCCGCGCCGAAATTTCGCCCGTCTCAACGCGCGCCATTTCCATAATATTCGCCAAAAATTTCGTCATCCGCTCGGTATCCTGCACGATGCTGGCCAGCAGATCAGCCTGGATGGCGGGGTCGAGGCCAGCACTCTGCGCCAGCACCTCGGCCGCCCCGCGGATACCGGTGAGCGGGGTGCGCAGATCATGGCTGAGCGAAGAGAGCAAAGCGGTACGCAGTTTCTGGTTATCCTGCCGCGCCTCGGTTTTCACAGTGGTGATTGTCAGCCGCACCCGCGCCAGCGCCATCGCCGCCTGATCGGCGAGCACGCGCAAGGACTGCACCAGCGGCGGCAGTGGCGCGGCTTTGGGCAGCACGCCCAGCACACCCAAAACCTCGCCATTCACCGCCAGCGGCAGAAACCGCCAGGCAATGGAGGGCAAGGTCGCCGTGCCGATGCCGGTTTCGGTTTTATGCCCCTCCGCCCAGCTCGCGGCGGCAAAGGCGGCATTGTCCAGCGCGGTGCCGGCCGGCACCGCATTGGCCTGGGTGAGGCCCCCCGGGCCCGGCAGGAGCACCACGGCGGCACTGGTCATGGCTGCGGCCTCGCTGGCCGCAATGTCCAAAATATCGGTCTGCGTGGTGGCCGGGGCAAAACGCTGGCCGAGCAGCGAAATCCGCCGCAGCGCCTCAATACGCGCCGTGGCGGCCTCAGCCTCCACCCGCACGCGCCCGGCAAGCTGGCCGGTGACCAGGCCGGAGGCGAGAAAAATGCCAAGTGTGATGAGGTCCCGCGGGCTGGCAACGGTAAACGTGTAGAGCGGGGGGAGAAAGAAAAAATCCCAGGCGAGAAACGCGAGCGTAGCGCTGGCGAGCCCGACATTCCGGCCAAACCGCGAGGCCGCCCCGGCGATGATGGCGGTGTAGATGAGCGCCACGGCCTGGGCGGGCAGCACATCGGCAAGTGCGGTGCCGGCGATGGTGGCCACCCCCAAAGCGGCGGCAGCAGCCGCATAGCCCGTCCAGGCCAGCGGGGCGGCCGGTGCGGCAGCGCGCTGCGCCGGGGCGGCGGGCAAGGGCACAAAGTGCAAGGTGAAGGCAATCGCGTGTTTCTGCAGATAAGCCCCCAGACGCGGGCCGCGGCCAGCAACGATATGCGTCACGTTATGCTCAGAGGCATAGGCCAGCACCGCCTTGCGCACATCCGGTGCCGCCACCGTCGCCGCCGTGCCGCCAAGCTGCACCGCCAGGTCCAAAGCCGTCTGCACATTGGCATTGTCATCCGCGCGCTCGACATGGAAGGCAATCAGCGGGGCCCGCAACGCATCCGCCAGACGGGCCGCGTGGCGCACCACGTTATTCGCCGACACATCCGGCCCAATCAGCGCCAGCACCCGCTCAGCGGCCGGCCAGGGGCCGGGAATGGCGCGGGCGCGCATATAGGAGGTGATGTCCTTGTCCACCCGCTGCGCAGCCCGGCGCAGCGCCATCTCACGCAGCGCCCCCAGATTCCCCTCGCGGAAAAACTCTTTGAGCGCCCGGTCCGCCACATCCGGCCGGTAAATGCGCCCCTCCGCCAGGCGCGCCCGCAACTCAGCGGGCGGCAGATCAATCAGCTCGATCTCATCGGCCATGTCCAGCACCGAATCCGGCACCGTTTCGCTAACCCGAATGCCGGTGATGCGCGCCACCTGGTCGTTCAAATTTTCCAGATGCTGAACATTCACCGTGGTCCAAATGTTGATCCCGGCGGCAAGCAATTCTTCCACATCCTGCCAGCGCTTGGCATGGCGCAGCCCAGGGGCGTTGGTATGAGCGAGCTCATCCACCAGCAAAAGGGCGGGGTGGCGGGCCAAAGCGGCGTCGAGATCAAACTCTTCCAATGTCTGGCCACGATACGGAATTTTTGTCCGTGGCAGGGTTTCCAGGCCTAAGAGTTTCTCCTCGGTGCCGGCGCGGCCATGAGTCTCGATAATGCCGGCGACGACATCTATGCCAGTCTCGCGCTTATTGGCGGCCGCAGCCAGCATCTCCCAAGTTTTGCCAACACCGGGCGCGGCGCCGAGGAAAATTTTCAGTTTGCCACGCGCGGCGCGTTGCACGGAGGCGAGGAGCGCGTCTGGGTCCGGGCGATTTTCGGAGGGCATTAAGGAAGGCGTGGATGCCAGCTTGCGCTGGCATGACGACAATGAATGGGGTCTGGGGCCTGGGGCCCCGGTGGGGGTCCAGGGGGCGAAGCCCCTAAGTGTGGATTATCCATGCCCTCCTTATGACTTCGGCAGATTGTCCAGGGCAAGGTTAATTTGCAGGACATTCACATGGTCTGTGCCGATAAAGCCCAGAAATTTGTGGTGCGCCATGCCCAGCACCAGGTTCGTCACCGTATCAACAGGCAAATGCCGGGCAGCGGCAACAGCCGGCGCCTGCCGCAGCGCATTGCCAAGCGAGATGTCAGCATCCAACCCCGAGCCCGACGCCGTGGCCGCATCAGCCGGCACCGGGCCAGGCCCAAACGCCTTTTGGTAGGCGGCCACACGCTGCTGCACGCTGGTGAGCAAAGCCGCGCTGCTGGGTGCGAGGTTGGAGGCGCCCGATTCCGATGCGTCATACGGCGTGGCGATGGAATTGCCCTTAGCATCGGTGCCACTCAGCGCCGAAGGGCGCGGCTGGAAATATTTGGCAGACGTAAAATTCTGCCCGATGATGGCCGAGCCGACAGTCTGGCCATTCACCGTAATCAAACTGCCATTCGCCTGATAGGGCAAAGCCACTTGCATGAGGCCCGTAAAAGCCTCCGGCAGCAAAAACCCGGTGAGAAGGGTGAACAAGATAACCAGCGAGAGGGCCGGGCGGAGTTCGCGGAAAATGAGCATTTTGTTTGTCCTGTAGAGGGTTATTTCACGGGATGCCAGCTTGGCGCTGGCATGACGGGATTTTTAACGAGTAGTTAGGAAAAAACGTGGAAAACCGAGAGCGCCATATCGATCAGCTTGATGCCGATGAAGGGCGCGATAATGCCGCCAATGCCATAGATGAGCAGATTCCGGCGCAACAAAGCCGCAGCCCCGATCGCCCGGAATTTTACCCCGCGCAAAGCCAGCGGCACCAAAACCACGATGATCAAGGCATTGAAAATCACCGCCGACAGAATCGCACTCTCCGGCGTCTTCAACTGCATGATGTTCAACACCCCAAGCTGCGGATACGTCGCCACGAAAATCGCCGGCAAAATCGCAAAATATTTGGAGATGTCGTTGGCGATCGAAAACGTGGTGAGCGCGCCGCGCGTGATGAGCAATTGCTTGCCGATTTCCACAATCTCGATGAGTTTCGTCGGGTCGCTATCCAGATCCACCATATTGCCGGCCTCACGGGCGGCCTGGGTGCCGGTTTGCATCGCCACACCCACATCGGCCTGCGCCAGCGCCGGCGCGTCATTGGTGCCATCGCCGCACATCGCCACCAGCCGGCCATCTTCCTGCACTTTTCGGATATAATCGAGTTTTTGCTCCGGCGTCGCTTCGGCTAGAAAATCATCCACCCCGGCTTCAGCCGCGATGGCAGCGGCGGTGATCCGGTTATCGCCCGTCACCATCACCGTGCGAATGCCCATGGCCCGCAGCGCCGCAAAACGCTCTTTGATGCCAGGTTTGACAATATCTTTCAGCTCAATAACACCCAGCAGCCGGCGGTTGGCGGTCACCGCCAGCGGTGTCGAGCCGGCACGGCCGATGCGGGCCACCGCATCATTAAACGCCTGGTCGCCGCTGATCCCCAGCGATTTCAGCACCGAATCCACCGCCCCTTTGCGGTATTCATGTTCCGCGACATCCACCCCGGACATGCGGGTCATCGCCGAGAACGGGATCAACGCCGCGGCTGCCGGCATTTCCGGCGTGATCTGATAGCGGTCGCGGGCCAGCGCCAGGATGGAGCGGCCTTCCGGCGTGTCATCGCCTAAGCTCGCCATGGCGCAGGCGTTAGCGAGGTCCGCCTCGGACACACCGGTCACCGGGTAGAAGCCGGAGGCCATGCGATTGCCAAACGTGATGGTGCCGGTTTTGTCGAGCAGCAGGGCGTCCACGTCACCGGCGGCTTCCACGGCGCGGCCGGAGGTGGCAACGACGTTGAAGCGCACCAGCCGGTCCATCCCCGCAATACCGATGGCGGAAAGCAGCCCGCCAATGGTGGTGGGGATCAGGCAGACCAGCAGAGCGGCCAGGACGGGGATGGAAAATTTGGTGCCCGAATAAGCGCCAAAGCCGACAAGCGTCACCACCGCGATGAGGAAGATCAGCGTCAACCCGGCGAGCAAAATATTGAGCGCAATCTCGTTCGGCGTCTTGCGGCGTTCTGCTCCTTCCACCAGCGCGATCATGCGGTCCAAGAAAGTCGAGCCGGGGTCGGCGGTGATGCGGATCACCAGCCAGTCCGAGACCACCTGCGTGCCGCCAGTGACGGCGGAGCGGTCACCGCCGGCTTCGCGCACCACAGGTGCGGATTCGCCGGTGATGGCGCTCTCATTCACGCTCGCCACACCTTCGATGATTTCGCCATCGGAGGGGATGAGGTCGTTGGTTTCGACCAGCACGATGTCGCCTTTTTTCAAGTCCGTGCTGGAAACGGTGGTGAATTTGGTGCGGTTTTTGGGGTCAGAAAGCCGCTTAGCAGCGGTCCCCGACCGGGCGCGTTTTAAACTTTCGGCGCGGGCGCGGCCGCGGCCTTCGGCGACGGCTTCCGCGAAGGTGGCGAACAGCACGGTGAGCCAGAGCCAGACGGCGATGGTGAGCGCGAAGGCGGCGCCGGTATGGTTGA
>Ga0116226_10006921_pt1 | contig 10216 bp, 4 predicted proteins | sample S1TSphfallax_FD_89692 | JGI IMG/M metagenome (GOLD analysis project Ga0116226, IMG submission 89692) | Host-associated microbial communities from peat moss isolated from Minnesota, USA - S1T2_Fa - Sphagnum fallax MG | ecosystem: Host-associated > Plants > Peat moss > Unclassified | place: USA...
GACTCTATTTGCGTCCGCCGCGTGGGTTTCCTTGACCTGTCTTCCGTGCGCCGTTCGTAGGTGTGGATATTTGTGTTGCCCCACGTGCGGGCGTCCTGGCAGTTGTGCGCGTCGCTGTACGCACGGGAGTACGTTCAATCGCAGCACCTGGGCGCGGCTTGTTCTGCCCATATTTCTTTGCAATCTGATTGGCGCTTGGAGTTTCCTTGCGGCGCTCGGCTGCTGCCAGGCTGGCGTTTGGATTGTGGCGCGGCACCAAGTGACGATCGCTACTGCCGATCAGGTCGCTACGGCCCATCCGTTGCAAGCCTTCACGCAGGATATCCCAATTCTCAGGATCGTGATAACGCAGGAAAGCCTTGTGCAGACGGCGAATCTTGCCTGAACGTACCGTCTCCACCGCTTCCGAATCATAGGTCACCTTATGTAGTGGATTCTTGCGACCGTGATACATCGCGGTCGCCATTGCCATCGGCGTCGGCATGAAGTTCTGTACCTGATCGAGACGGAAGTTGTTCTTCTTTAGCCATAACGCCAGATTCAGCATGTCTTCATCGGTCGTGCCTGGATGTGCGGCGATGAAGTAGGGGATCAGGTACTGTTCCTTGCCAGCTTCTTTCGAGAAGCGCTCGAACATTTCCTTGAAATCGTAATACGCCCCCATGCCCGGCTTCATCATCTTCGACAGCGGGCCGGTTTCCGAGTGTTCAGGCGCGATCTTCAGCAAACCACCGACGTGGTGCGTGACCAGTTCCTTCACATATTCTGGTGAGCGCACGGCGAGGTCGTAACGCAAGCCGGAGCTGACCAGAATTTTCTTGATACCAGGAATGGCGCGTGCCTTGCGGTACAGCTGGATCAGCTTGCTGTGATCCGTATTCAGGTTGGAGCAGATGGTCGGATACACGCACGACAAGCGGCGGCAGGATTCCTCGATCTTCTTGTCCTTGCAGGCCAGACGATACATATTCGCAGTCGGTCCGCCGAGATCGGAAATCGTGCCGGTAAAGCCCTTGGTCTTGTCGCGTATCAGCTCGACTTCACGCAGAATCGATGGCTCTGAGCGGCTCTGGATGATACGGCCTTCGTGCTCAGTGATCGAACAGAATGTGCAACCGCCGAAGCAGCCACGCATGATGTTCACCGAGAAGCGGATCATTTCCCATGCTGGAATACGTGCTTTGCCATAAAACGGATGTGGCGCACGCGCATAGTTCATGTCGTACACGCCATCCATTTCGTCCATCGCCAGCGGCAACGGTGGTGGATTGAGCCACACGTCGCGCTCGCCATGTGCCTGCACCAGCGCACGTGCATTGCCAGGGTTCGATTCCAGATGCAACACGCGGGATGCGTGTGCATACAGCACAGGGTCATCCTTCACTGCATCGTAGGCAGGCAGGCGAACTACGCTTTTGTCGCGCTGTTCTTTCAATGCTGCCTGACGTTCTTCGCGCGTCATGATGCGGATCGGTTTTTCCGCCGGGGCGCTTTCCTTATTGCCACCATCAGTGCCGCAACTGCTTGGCTCCTTGGCTTTCATTTCATAAGGGTCAGGATGCGGATCGACACGGCCAGGCGTATCGATGCGCGACGAATTCACTTCCGTCCAATCTTCAGCAGGGCGCCAGCCCGACGGCACCATGAACGCGGTGCCACGCAGGTTACGAATCTCCTTGATAGATTCGCCTGCCGCAACGCGATGTGTCAGATCGATCAAGGCACGCTCTGCATTACCGTATAACAGGATGTCAGCCTTGGAGTCTGGCAACACCGAGCGGCGTACCTTATCAGACCAGTAATCGTAATGCGCAATACGGCGCAAACTGGCTTCGATACTACCGATCACGATCTGGCTAGTCGGGTAGGCTTCGCGCGCACGTTGGGAGTAAACCACCACAGCGCGGTCAGGGCGCTTGTTCGGATCGCCATTCGGTGTGTATGCATCTTCGGAACGGATCTTGCGCTCAGACGTGTAGCGGTTCACCATCGAATCCATGTTGCCTGCCGTGATGCCGAAATACAGGTTCGGCTTGCCCAATGCACGGAACGCATCGGCAGAATGCCAGTCCGGCTGGCTGATGATGCCGACGCGGAAACCTTGCGCTTCCAGCAGACGGCCAATCAATGCCATGCCGAAACTTGGATGGTCGATATAAGCATCTCCCGTCACCAGAATCACATCGCAACTATCCCAGCCGAGTGCATCCATTTCTGCTTTTGACATTGGCAGAAACGGCACCGGTTTGACCAATTCGGGCCGGTAGCGGGGGAAGGAAAACAGGTTTTTGGGCGCGTGCATGATGACAGAGTATACCAAGTGAGCCGGGGGCGTAAGTCGGCTGGGCGGGACTAACCTGCCAGTATGACAGACTTCGGCATGTCACGCATCAACTGCATTGGAGATGTCATTTTTGTCACCAGAATGTATCGAAATAAAATCTTCGCAAAACATGAAAATTTACTGTATATTTATACAGTATTAAATAACCGGATTCATCTGTGCATCTGTTGCCATATCGAGCCTGTCGTGTCTTCTCAACCATCCCCATTCTCGGCGCAGCGCCGTTCGCAGGCGCATTTGCTGGCTGCTTCGCTGCCACATGCATTGTGGCGTGCGGATGCAATGGGAAGCTATCGCGTAAGCGGCAGGCCAACCGGCTATACGCAACTGGATAAGGAATTGCCGGGCGGTGGCTGGCCGCCTTCCACGCTGACCGAGTTGCTATGGTCGCAACAAGGCAGCGGTGAAATCCGATTGCTGGCACCAACTTTGCGAGCTATCGCTGCTGCTGGCGAAACCATCGTGATACAGGGAAGTCCGCATCGATTTTGTGCTCCGGCGTTGATGCAGGCTGGTATCGATGTTCGACAGTTGTTGCTGGTTCAAGCTGAAAAACCGGCTGATCGCTTATGGGCGGTTGAGCAGATATTGAAAAGCGCCAGTAGCGGGGTATTGTTATGTTGGCTACCGCAAGTCAAGCCCGATCATTTGCGCCGTCTGCAACTGGCCGCCAACAATAGCGAGGGGCTGGTCTTTGTCTTCCGTCATGCTGCGGCACAAAGCGAATCGTCGCCTGCGCCGCTGCGCTTGCTATGTCGCCCGGCGTCGGATGGGCAGATTGCAGTAGATATCATCAAGCGACGTGGTCCGGCTGCTGCTGCGCCAGTAGTCGTGCAGCCACCTTTGCCGCGTGTTGTTATCCAAGCCTTGCGGCGACAAGCAGCGAAGCAGGTGCCTAGGGTGATTCCAGCTGCTATTCCATTTTCATCAGAGTCACCTTATGTTGTGGATCGCTCTTTACCTGCCGCAGTTGCCGCTGGATCTGGCATATCGTCGCTGGCCTGAGACCATGCGCGAGAAGCTTGATAGCAGCACACCTATCGTCGTCACTGAGACGAAACGCGTGGGCTGGGCTAATCCCTGTGCACTCGATAAAGGTGTGATGATCGGCATGCAGGATAGCAGCGCACATGCCAGAACGGCGGAGCTGGCTTCGTTCGAGCGGGATACTGCTGCTGAGGAAAGTGCCGTGATCGAAGCGGCCTTGTGGGCGCTGCATTTTACGCCGCAGGTCAGTTTGATGACGGGCGGCCTGTTGTTGGACGTGACGGCCAGTGTGCGACTGTTCGATGGATGCGATAAGTTGCTGCAGAGTTTGCGTGCAGGTATCGAGGAATTGGGCATGTTGCCACAATTGGCGACCGCACCTACGGCAACTGGCGCATGGTTGTTGGCACAGCACGAAGACAAATTGTTTGCCAATGCCGAATCCTGCTCCGTCATGCTGGAACGTTTGCCCATACATGTGCTGCAATCGGTGCAGGCGCATCTGGATACTTTGCGCACGATAGGGTGCGAAACAATAGGGCAGTTGCGACAATTGCCGCGCACTGGTATCACACGTCGCTTCGGTGGCGCAGTGTTGACCGAGCTGGATCAAGCCTTCGGCAGTGAGCCGGAAGCGCATGCCTGGTACGAGCCGCCTGAGACGTTTTGTGCAAAGTTGGAGTTACCAGCACGTGTCGATAATAGCGAGGCGCTGTTATTCGCGGCGCGCCGTCTGTTGATGCAAATGACAGGCTGGCTTGTTGCTCACCATGCTGGCGTCACGCATTTTTACCTGCTGTTGCATCATGAGCCGATGCGTTATCGCGAGCACAGGACAACGACGGTCGAAATCAAGCTCGGTCGCGCCAGTCGTGATCTGGAACATCTGCTCTTACTGTTGAATGAGCATCTGGCCAAGGTGACATTGATAGCCTCAGTTATTGAGTTGAGTTTGCAGGCTGATCAAGCCGTGCAACTTGTTGCGCCCAACAGCGAACTGTTTTCAACCGCGACCAATCGTGCTGAATCGCTAGGGCGTTTGATCGAGCGCCTGGCAAGCCGTCTCGGTGAGGACGCGATTTGCCGTATACAACCATCTGCGGATCACCGTCCTGAATCTAGCTCGGTGAGTCATCCCGTATCGAACGTCAACGCATCACGTAGTACACGTAGCGTTCATGCAGTTGTCGAATTCCCGGAGCGGCCCAATTGGTTGTTGCCGCAGCCTATCCCGTTGCTAGTGCAAGAGGACATTCCCTTTTATAAAACCACCTTACGTATGCTGGCTGGCCCGGAGCGTATCGAATCTGGCTGGTGGGACGATGCGCTGGCAACGCGCGACTATTTCATCGCCTGCAACGAATCCAATCTGCTGTTGTGGATTTACCTGGAAAGACCGATTGCTGGCACGACCGAACCCGGCTGGTTCCTGCACGGTTTTTTCGCGTGATGGAGGATGACTGTGTTATCCATTGTGCCTGCTTATGCGGAATTACATTGCCTCTCCAACTTCACTTTTCTGCGTGGCGCCTCTCGTCCTGAAGAATTGGTCGAACGTGCTGTAACGCTCAAATACCAAAGCCTCGCGATCACGGATGAATGCTCATTGGCTGGCGTTGTACGTGCGCATGTCGAAGCGAAGAAGCATAAACTGCATCTGATCATTGGTAGCGAGATGACACTCGCTTGTGGCATGAAGTTGGTGTTGCTGGCGAAAAATCGCAATGGTTATGGAAATCTGTCTGAATGGATTTCGATTGGTCGCTGCCGTGCGCCGAAAGGCTCCTACGAAGTGCGACGTGCCGATATCGGAACGCCATTCGTTGTTGAAGAAGCCCGTGGCCCTGCGCATCTGCATGGCTTGCCAGACTGTTTTGCCTTGTTCGTGCCGGATCGGCGTGCCGATGAGGAGACCCTGATCGAACAAGCGCAATGGGTTGCGGCGACCTTCTTGGGGAATGCACGGATTGCCCTGGAATTATTGAACTGGCAGGACGATACGGATTGGCAGGAGCGTCTACAAGCCTTGTCGCAACAAAGCGGACTACCCTTGGTCGTCAGTGGCGATGTGCACATGCATGTGCGTTCGCGCAAACCCTTGCAGGATACATTGACCGCGATTCGCCTTGGTTTGCCTTTAAGCGAGTGTGGGTTTGCCTTGCAACCCAATGCGGAAAATCATTTAAGGCAACGTCTGCGGCTCGGGCAAATTTATCCTGCAGCTGCCTTGCGCGAAACCTGCGTGATCGCGAAGGAATGCGAGTTTTCCCTTGATGAGTTGCGTTATCAGTACCCAGAAGAAATCGTACCTCAGGGGGAGACGATGACGGCTTATCTGCGTCGTTTGACCTATGAAGGAGCAGAGTCTCGTTTTCCAGCAGGGATGCCGCTGAAAGTACAAGAGTCGATAGAGAAAGAGTTGGGAATAATTACCAGGCTAACCTATGAGCCATTTTTTCTGACTGTATACGACATTGTGCGTTTTGCCCGTAGCCAGCGCATTCTGTGTCAGGGGCGTGGCTCGGCGGCAAATTCGGCAGTTTGTTATTGCCTGGGTATCACCGAGGTTGATCCAGCACAATCTGAGGTGCTGTTCGAGCGCTTCATCTCCGAAGAGCGCAACGAGCCACCGGATATCGACGTCGATTTCGAGCACGAACGGCGCGAGGAGGTGATGCAATACATCTATCAGAAGTACGGACGTCATCGTGCGGCATTGACTGCGGCATTGATCACATATCGACCACGTTCTGCCTTGAAAGATGTCGGTAAAGCGCTCGGCATGGATTTCGACAGCTTGCAACGATTATCCAAGCTGCATCAGTGGTGGGACGGCAGCAAGTTGAGTGTCGAACGCCTGCGCGAAAACGGACTAGACCCGGATTCTTCCATCGTAAAAAAGCTGCGCGAACTAACACAGACGCTGATTGGCTTTCCGCGCCATCTATCACAGCACACAGGAGGATTTGTCATTGCTCGCGATAGCCTGATGCGTCTGGTGCCGATAGAGAATGCGGCAATGGTGGATCGCAATGTGATCCAGTGGGACAAAGACGATCTCGATGCCATGGGCTTGCTTAAAGTCGATGTCCTGGCATTGGGAATGCTGACCGCAATCCGTCGTGCGCTGGATTTCATTGGTACGCGGCGAGGCGAGGTTATGGCCATGCAGGATATCCCGAGGGAAGATGCAGAAACCTACGAGATGATTTGCCACGCCGATACCATCGGCGTATTCCAGATCGAATCAAGGGCGCAGATGTCGATGCTGCCGCGTTTGCGTCCTGAGAAGTTTTATGATCTGGTGATTGAGGTGGCAATCGTGCGTCCGGGGCCGATACAAGGTGGGATGGTGCATCCATATCTGAAGAATCGCCAGAATCCAGATCATGTGACTTACCCAAGTCCTGACGTGAAAGCAGTGCTGCAACGTACATGTGGCGTGCCAATTTTTCAGGAGCAGGTCATGCAGTTGATGGTGGTTGCCGCAGGCTTTACCGGAGGTGAGGCTGATGATCTACGTCGTTCAATGGCTGCATGGAAACGCAAAGGTGGTGTTGAGAAGTTCTACGACCGCGTTATCAATGGTTTGCTGAACAATGGTTATACAAAGGAATTTGCCGAACGTATCTTCAAACAAATCGAAGGCTTCGGAGAGTATGGGTTCCCGGAGTCCCATGCTGCAAGTTTCGCCTTGCTTGTCTATGTCTCGGCGTGGATCAAGCGGCACGAGCCAGCAGCATTTCTTGCTGCACTTCTGAATTCACAGCCGATGGGTTTTTATTCTGCATCGCAACTGGTGCAGGATGCAAAACGGCATGGTATTGAGGTCAGGCCGCCGGATGTGATGATCAGCGATTGGGATTGTTCGCTTGAAGAAAAGTCGGGTGATGCTGATCTCAGTAATCAACCAGCAGTGCGGCTGGGATTGTGTCTGCTCAAAGGCATGGCGGATGGCGCAGTGAATCGTATCGTCGATGCACGTGCGATACGGCCATTTCACAGTGTTGATGACTTGCGAAGACGTGCTGAATTGACACACGAGGATTTGCAGGCATTGGCACGCGCCAATGCATTGATTTCCTTAAGTGGCCATCGACGACAAGCTGCATGGGAGGTGGCCGGTATGAAAGAGATGCCCGCTCTATTGAAAGAGGCAACGATAGAAGAAGCACCGCTGGTTTTGCCCAAGGCATCAGAAGGAAAGGAAATTGTCGCTGACTATGCCTACATGGGCTTGACCTTGAATCGCCATCCACTTGCACTATTGCGAAAGCGCTTGCAGCAGATGAGGCTTTCCAGTTCGTCGGAATTAAAAACTTTCTCTGATCAACAGTTGGTGCGAACTGCGGGATTGGTCAAAGGAAGACAGCGTCCGGGGACTGCAAAGGGAACCTTGTTCATGACACTGGAAGATGAAACCGGCAACACTAACGTCATCGTCTGGCCCGATTTGCTGGAAAGGCAGCGCAAGGAAATCGTCAATTCGCGCTTGCTGGTCGTCTATGGCAGCTGGCAGCGGGTGGGAGAGGTGACGCATCTGGTGGCGAGGTATGTGGAAGATCATTCATACTTGATTGGCGAGCTGGAAGTGTCGTCGCGCAATTTCCATTGAAAATTAGGGAGCACGGTGATTTTGGAGGACAATAAAAAACGCCGGGTTTCCCCGGCGTTTTTGTTTGATGCGATCTTTGCTAAGTCAACTCTATTAAGCAGCCAGCAATTGACGCAGCACGAATGGCAGGATACCGCCGTGCTTGTAGTAGTCCACTTCGATTGGTGTATCGATACGCAGCAGAACCTTGACTTCCTTGTTCTCGCCGTTCTTGCGATGGATTACCAGTGTCACTTCCTGTTGTGGCTTGATTTCACCGTCCAGACCCTTCAGGTCGAAGGTTTCGTCGCCAGTAATGCCCAGGCTGTTGACGCTGTCGTTGCCGATGAATTGCAGTGGCAACACGCCCATACCAACCAGGTTGGAGCGGTGGATACGCTCAAACGAGCGGGCGATCACAGCCTTTACGCCCAACAGTTGCGTGCCTTTGGCAGCCCAGTCACGCGAGGAGCCTGTGCCGTATTCTTCGCCCGCAAACACCATCGTTGGAGTTTCGTCCTTGATGTATTGCATTGCGGCATCGTAAATCGACATTTCTTCGCCGCTTGGCTGGAATTGGGTAATGCCGCCTTCAACGCGGGAGCCGTCTTCCTTTGCAGGAATCATCAAGTTCTTGATACGCACGTTGGCGAAGGTGCCGCGCATCATGATCTCGTGATTACCGCGACGCGAGCCGTAGGAGTTGAAGTCTGCCTTTAGCACGCCGTTTTCGGTCAGCCATTTGCCTGCTGGGCTGGATTCCTTGATGGAGCCAGCTGGCGAGATGTGGTCGGTCGTGATCGAGTCACCGAACACGCCCAGTGCGCGTGCGCCGGTGATGTTCGCTGATGCTTCCTTGGGTTCCATACCGAAGTCGTCGAAGAATGGGGGTTCCGCGATGTAAGTCGACGATGGCCAGTTGTACACTTGGCCTTCTGCCACGCCCTTGATATTTTCCCACAGCTTGCCTGGAGCACCCTTGACGTCCGCGTAGTTGTCCTTGAAGGTCTTTGCGTTCATCGCAAATTTCATCAGCTTCGCAACTTCATCGCTGCTTGGCCAGATGTCGCCCAGATAGATGTCGCAAGCCTTGCCGTTGATCTTGCCCTTGCCAACTGGCTCGGTCATCAGGTCGCGGGTGACGTTACCGGCGATGGCGTATGCAACGACCAGCGGAGGTGATGCCAGGAAGTTGGCGCGGATGTTCGGATGGATACGGGCTTCGAAGTTACGGTTGCCGGACAGCACGGCAGCGGCAACAACGTCGTTTTGCACGATGGCTTCGTTCATTGCCGGAGTCAGGTCGCCAGCGTTACCAATACAGGTGGTGCAGCCGTATGCTGCCACGCCAAAGCCCAGCTTTTCCAGGTATGGCAACAGGCCGGCCGCTTCCAGGTACTTGGTTACAACGCGCGATCCAGGGGCCAGCGATGTCTTGATATGTGGTGATACTTTCAGGCCAGCTTCGACAGCCTTCTTCGCCAACAAGCCAGCGGTCAGCAATACGCTTGGGTTCGATGTGTTGGTGCAGGATGTGATCGCAGCGATCAGCACGTCACCGCTCTTGAGCTTGACGCCGTCGGAATTGGTGAATTCCGCGTTCAGGTCTTCCGCCTTCTTGTTGAAGCCGTTTTCTGCGACTGGCTTGGAGAACAGGTCGGAGAAGGTGGACTTGACGTTACCGATTTCGATACGGTCTTGTGGGCGCTTTGGACCTGCCAACGATGGCGCGACGTGATCCAGATTCAGTTCAACGACCTTGGTGTAATCGATGTCGCCAGCCTTCGGAATGCCGTACAGACCTTGTGCCTTGAAGTAGGAGGCGAACGCGTCGATCTCTGCCTTGGTACGGCCTGTGCCTTGGAAGTAGTCGATGGTTGCATCGTCAACTGGGAAGAAGCCCATGGTTGCGCCGTATTCCGGTGCCATGTTGGCGATAGTTGCGCGGTCGGTCAGTGTCAGTGATTCTGTACCGACGCCGAAGAATTCGACGAACTTGCCGACGACCTTTTCCTTACGCAGCAATTCGGTGATGGTCAATACCAAGTCGGTAGCGGTGACGCCTTGGCGCAATTGGCCAGTCAGGTTCACGCCGACGACGTCTGGTGTCAGGAAATAAACCGGTTGGCCCAGCATCCCTGCTTCTGCTTCGATACCGCCAACGCCCCAGCCAACCACACCGATACCGTTGATCATTGTCGTGTGGGAGTCGGTACCGACCAGTGTGTCAGGATAGTAAACTTCTGCCTTGCCTTCTTTCTTCTTGTGTACGCCGCGTGCCAGGTATTCCA
>Ga0116226_10006922_pt1 | contig 10216 bp, 10 predicted proteins | sample S1TSphfallax_FD_89692 | JGI IMG/M metagenome (GOLD analysis project Ga0116226, IMG submission 89692) | Host-associated microbial communities from peat moss isolated from Minnesota, USA - S1T2_Fa - Sphagnum fallax MG | ecosystem: Host-associated > Plants > Peat moss > Unclassified | place: USA...
TTCATTTTTAGTTAAATAAAAATGCAAGTCGGGTATATTCTTATCTTTATTGGATCGTTGATTCGAGCTAGTAAATATTTTGTATGTGAAAAATAAAATTTATTTCTATGAATTCTTCTTTTTTTTTAACTAGGTTTTCAATTAGCATGTATTCAATGTACTAGTCCTGTTCGACATGTTTCACAATTATGGGAGCATTCTTGTTTAGATGGAACTTTAACACCTGTACTTTGTGAACAACACGTTTTAATCAATGGATCAACAGTACCTTTTAAAAATTGTATATCAGCTCTTTATAGATTAGCCATGAGAGGTAATAAAGGTAAGAATTTAGATTTATAGAAATAGAAAAAAAAAACAAACTAGATATTAATTATTTTGAGGAAGAAAATTTTCTGCAATCATACATCGAACACTTCCACCACCACATTGTTCAATAGTTGAGACATCAAAATAAATTAATTGTGTATTCGTTTTTTCAATAAGATTTCGTTGTTCATCATTTAATGAATCATAAGCTGTTTTAGACATCACTAATAAATATTGACCTTGATTATTTTGTATTTCAAGCATATTACCAGCAAAATGTTTCATTTGTTCAAGTGTAATATTAATCATTTTTCGTTTTCCATTTTGTTCAAGTAATTTAATTATTTGATTTCTTTGTTCTTTATCAGTAATTGATTCTAAACATATAATAGCAACATATGTACCAATAGCCATCATAACATTTGTATGATAAATTGCTTTTTGATTTTCATCAACACTATTAAATATTATTGGTGGGTGTTGATAATTCATTAATTTAGTAAAATGTTCAATAATTATTTCATGTGTACGTGGTGATCGTATAGCATAAACAATTTTATTTAAACGATCAAGTACTAATGAACCAGTACCTTCAAGATATTGATTTCGTTGTTCATATACACTTAAATCAATAATAGCGGTTACTTGATAAGTTTGTGATAAGATTTTAATAATATCTTCTCGACGTTCAAGTCGACGATTTTCTGCAAGCATTGGATAAAGAATAATTGTTCCATCAGAATGTGTTGTAAACCAATTATTTGGAAATATAGCATCAGGTTTTATTGGTGATGATGTATCATCAAATACATCAACATGAACATCATATGAACGAAGTTTTTCAACCATACGATTAAATTCTATTAATGCTTGCTGTTGAATTTTATCGGCTGATGATGAATCAGCATATTGATCATTTTGAAATGCATTTGATGTAGCTGTTTCAGTATTAAAACAGAAACAAGCTGGTCGAATCATAATAATGCGACTTGTTGATTGTGTTGAAGTCATTATTAAATGACGCAAAAGACACACCCAACGTATATTTAAATGCTACTAGTTTTTTTTTTGACCTATTAAATGTATGATAACCCTTTTTGTAACTCATTGAAACAAAAGAACGAACAGGTTTTTTTCTTTTTACACGTGTTTATTTCTTATCTAAAGTTTATTTGTTTCTTTCTTATCTAGGAGTGCATATTCATCGTGGATGTTCTGTGATTGAGAATGTTCGACATGAATGTGATCCACCAGCATCAACAATTAATTTAGAAGAAACATTAGATTTTTTCTGTAGTCGAACATGTTCAGATGATGGTTGCAATCAACATACAGTTAATGAAATATCTTCAAATGCAAATGGATATTTATATAAAAATAAAATATTATTAATAATTTATTTTATTATTTGGATACAAATTGGTTTTTTCTGATAGAATCAAACCAACATTTCTATTGAATTTTTTATGTTGAAAATAAAAATAAATTAAATTAAAAATCATAATCAATTAATTAACTCGAGCGCAGATGATGTTCACATAGCAAAATCTTTGACATTGTTCATCAAAAATGGTTTAATTGATGTTGATCGTTATTAGTCAAAATATTTTAATCTTACTTTTCATCATCATCAAAATTGCATGATAAACCACTTCTATCTTTGTCAGTAAATCTGTCAATTTGTTCCCGATGCAGATAAATTGCGTCATCAACGGATAGATTGAGAATTATTAGTAATATTTTATCAAATCACCTAAAAAATATTTTTCAAGCGATATAAACAAATTTGATATATCATTTTCGATGGTATTTCAACATTTATTTTCAACTCCTGTTTACTGAATTGCATCATTAAATTGTGTCATTATGAATCAAATCGAAACATAGTAAAGAAATTTTTCAAAGACACACTTAAATCAAAAACCGAATCTATAAAATTTTGACCATCGTTTGGTTTTTACTAAAAGTGATTAATAGTTGTGAATGTGTGTAATTTAATATCGATCTCTCTTTTGATAATTTGAACGGCAGCAAATCTTTGTTTATTTAGTGTCATTATATCTTTCGGTTGAAAAAATCGTTTCATCGGATGGAAAATATTTAAAATGAGAGGCATTTTTATTTGAACGAAATTGAGTAAAAAAATCTATTTAATTTCTCTACTTATTCTTTCTAAAGAAATAAAATATCTCAAGTATTATCAAATATAGAAAGCCAAAACATATGAGAACAGTGTCATTTCTACTATCTTGATGTTTTTATAATTGAAAATAAATTGACAGTTTGAAAGAATATAATAAACGTGAACAATTATTATAATTTTATTCGATATTTTACATCAAGTCAACTGTATGGCAGAAAAACAACTACATTTTGTTCTAATAAAAGAATTGTTTATGCTACGCAATCTAGCTACATATATTTTCTTTTACTTATCAGTAAAAAAAACCAAGTAAACAATAGTAAAACATTCTTCTCATAAATACAAGTACTCGTGTAATATTGACATTCATTACCTCAAAGGATGATCGTGTGCACGCTGTTATTTGTTGTTTTTGCTTATTTCAAACAAGATGGATATACCAATCAGCCTACGATTGTTCATACAAACTGTGGTGATATACTCGGTTATCAAACCGATTTAGCTCGTGTTTTCTATGGCATTCCATTTGCTCAACCACCTATTGATAAATTAAGATAGTTATAAAATATTAATTTCTCGACATTATCATATAGAATACATCTAGATGGAATTCACCAGTACCAATTGCAAAATCGTCTCCAAAAACAATTAATGCTACCTCACAAGCACCTGCTTGTCCTCAACCACCTTGCAACCCAGCCTCTTCTTTCTGTCCTTCATATGCAAGACTTTTTATCTAGATGAAAACTTAAGTTTTTGTCTTTCTTTCCGAAATAAATAGTTTTCTGAAGATTGTCTTTATTTGAATATTCTTACTCCATTACCAACCCAAACTCCACGATCATCTCCTTTACCTGTTATGATCTTTATTCCTGGTGGTGACTATCAGTATCAAGGCGCATCTTTACCAGTCTATAATTCTGAACGTTTAGTCAATACAACGAATGTCATTTTTACATTTGTTCAATATCGACTTGGTGAGTTTAATAAATAATCATTCTCAATACAATACATCATAATTGAGGTGTTCTTGGTTTCTTTGCAACTGGTACGGGTCCAAATGATATCAAAGGTAATTACGGTATACTTGATCAACGTTTAGCTATTGCATGGATCAAAGCAAATATTGATGCATTTGGAGGAGATTCAAATCAGGTTTGATGAATAACACAATATATATTATAAATATACTCTTTCTAGATAACTTTATTTGGTGAAAGTGCTGGTGGACAATCTACTGCAATACATTATGTAACAAATGATATGCAATCATTTTTTCAACGAACTATTATTCAGAGTTCACCTATGGCAATACCATTTAGGTACAAAAATGATATGAATTTTATTTTCTATCTATATCATTTATTTAGAACTGATGCAGAATATGCAATGCCTGGTTTGCTTCTGGCTGAAGAACTTCACTGTGCTTTTGGTGATATTACTTGCTTTCGTGCAGCTTCTGTTGATAGTATTACTGCTGCTCAAACGAAGGTGAACGAAATGATTACTTCATTGAATGCGTTACTATTCTTTGAACCATGGGTACCTGTAATTAATAATATTCTTGTTCTTGGTCAACTCTATGAAATTGTTCAAAATGTATCATTTACTTAAAAACCTCTTATTATAGGTACAGTCATCGATGAAAGTTTAATTTTTATTTATAGAGAATGGAATAAACCAATGTCACCTAGTTTTTATGTTGAAAATACTCTTGCACTCTTTCGAGAAAATTTTTTTAAAGTTCTTGAACGTTATCCACCTATCGGTGAAGGAGATCAAAGACCACTTGTATCTAAAATAATTACTCAATAGGTATTTACTTGTCCAACACGTATATTTGCTCGTAAAGCTGGTTCATATTCTTATGTATTTGGTTATCCTTTAATGTCTGATTCGAAATACAATGCTTCATTTTGTTATGAACATGTATGTCATGGTGATGAATTGTCATTTTTATTTGAATCACGATGGATACGTTATTGGACAAATTTTGCAAAAACTGAAGATCCAAATGAACCTTTACGTGTATCAATATCATGGCCAAAAATAAGGAATGGTTATGAGACATATATGTATTTTCAAGATCCATTACAAATACGAGAAAATTATTTAAAAGATTTTTTTTAAATTTTTAAATAAATAAAACCTATTGTAAGAATATCTTTTGTTAATCTGACTATACGATTTATTAATCTATCTTGTATATATAGCTTAACTAACAAAACAACAGATGCTGTACATAGAAATATTTACACTTGTTTTGTATTAGATTGAATAGGAGTTACATCAGTTGATGTCTGAAAAAAAATGATGATTTTATAATAAAAACTTTCAATTTAATTTCTTACTCGACGTAAAGAACTTGTCAATGGTGATTGATGATTTGTTGGTAACGGTGGTCGTGATATACTAACTCGTGTTCCATCGGGATTCATACGATAAGATATTCTTGATGGTGTTATTTTATCATTAGTACTTGATGAAGTAACACGTTGTGTTTCATTAGATCGATTTAATTCAATTTCTATCTGATGAGTTCGTGTTGTTATCGGTAATTGATTTGGTTCATCCTGTGTAAATATATCACCATTATGATGATCGATTGTATTTTCAGATCGATGTGATTCTTTTTCAATATTAGTTGTTGTCGGTGGTGAACGAATACTAAAGAAGAAGAAAAAAAAATGATTGGAAAAATATTGGAATGATGAATTACTTAGTAGTAATAATGGATGAAGTTACAGGAGAAGATTGAGCAGCTGCTAATGGTCGATATTCATTAGCTGCATTCGATGTTGTACGATCAATAATGGGTTTACCTTGACGAAATCGTCCTTGTTTAAGTGGAATTTTTGGTAAACAAGCAGCCATGATTTCTGTTTCTGTTCGTCGAACAGTTGCTGGTGTAAATTCAAGTGGAGGATCGGAAAATGAATCAATTTGATCAAGAGCGTGTTCAAGAGCAGCATCAATTTCATCACTAATTGGTATCCATGGATCAATTTGTTTATTATTATTATTAGCTTTTATTAATGTACTTTCTTGTTGAGTATCATCGATAGTAATTGTTTGAATAGATGATTGTTCTAATGGATCGATATCGATAATAGTTATATTTTCGTCTGATGATACAACAGTTGAGCTTGTGATGTCAGGTGGAATGGTAACTGACTTAGAACGTGCTGATTCAATGACAATTGTTGAAGCAAGTGGTTGCATATCTATTTGAGGAGATCTATGATTAAAAAAAAATTTTATTCGTGATTTTTTTAGTTTATTTCAAAGAAAAATTACTTTCTTGATGATTGTTGTTGTGGTTCGGAGAGATCCAATGTCATTGTTGATTTATTTAATGATTTTTGAGTCTAAAAAAAAGTACGATTTCTAATCAAAAAAAAAATTGAACTATTTGATATTTACTAAAGTTTTTTTATTGATTGGTGATGTTGATGTTTGTGTTCGTAAATGATGAATTTTTTGTGGATCAAGATAACGTTGAACAATATCATTTGTAACTGGTACAATCATAACTTGTTCTGGTAACCATTGAGAATTTGTTGTTTGTTGTTGATGATGAGAAGGATTTTTAAGAATAGATAAATGTTCGGAACAACAATTACATGATGATAATTGAGAAAGTATTGAACAAATTAAACATGTAGCATTTTTAATAGAATTTTGTGAGAGTTTTTTTCTTGATTTAACACTTCGAGATCGTCGTTTTGATGGTCTTTCTTCATCGGAATCGGATAAAACAATATATGATTTATGTTTATTATTTTTTATTGTTTTTGATTGTTCTTCATCATCATCATCATCATGATCATCTCCCCATAGATCTTTTCGTCTATCACGTAGTTTTTCTAATCGTATAGCTATTTGAGATTTCAATGGTGTTGATTGACGTTTTCGTTTTTCTAGACATTAAAAAATGATCGTATAAAAACAAAAAACTAAAGTTTCTTTTAACATTTACTTTGATGTTTTTTTCCATGGCTCATTTTACCAGTTAAACAGATGAAGTTAACAAACAAATATAAAATTGAAATGTAATTAAAAAAAATCAAACAAAAACTATCAAAATTTGAATGAATTATATCCAATACAATTTATTAACGATTATCAACTTGGAAAAGAGAGGGCGCTAGTGTATTGAATTAAGACAAAACTGTATGGAATATACATATTTTATTTTCGTAATACATATTTATGGTAAAATATATTTTGAGCAGTTTCTAATAACAACATTTATATTTTATTCTATAGACAGAAGTGTCTCGGGACATCGCTGTCTACAGGCTTGATAATTAACAAGAAAAAGAAAAAAACAACACGATAATGCTTCGTTGATTAGCGATATGTTCGCAAGTGGCATTAGGCAACAGATGATCACCTGTCATAACATTTTTTATTGATAGATGATCTATTATAGTATAGTTTATTCATCGGAAGAACTATTCTCATTATCCTGGAATAGTGTATGGTTGTATTCCTGCAGTATTGTTTGGTTGTACTGCGGCAACATTCCGATTGAACCTGTTATTTTTAGTATGAATAATAAAACGAACAATAAATGGATAGATAATATGTATCAAATATGGAAATAAATACATATAATCAATTTGAGCTTGTACTAAAAATGATGAATCCCAATAAAGATTAACTAAACCAGCGATTTGTAATGGCATCCACATAGATAAATATAAAGTTGAAATCACGAATAAATGTAGAATAAGTCTTTTATCACGACGCCATCTCAACGCTTGCGATTGCATTACTCGTCTATAATATAAAACACGTAGATAAATATTCATACAAAATAAAGGAATAATGATAAGTGGAGTATAATTATTAAAAAATAAATCAATACTTGACCAAATTTGATTTCCAAAATAGCAAGGCCATGTACATAATAATTGAGTATAGTCATAAGTATTTATACATGGACAAATAAAAATTGCACCAATATAAAATGTTGGTGGATAAATTAAACAAAATATAATTGGACAATAATGAAGAATATATCTTCCTCGTTTACTTCGGAGGATTTGTGGTTTAAAAATCAGTACATTTTGTTCAATACTAAGAAATCCCATAAGAAAAAGATTGATAATATTTAAAGAATAATGAATCCAAGTCCATAATGAACAAAAAGTTTCAGTCGATGGATAAACATATGATGTAAACATATAGGCTTCAGTTAATGGTAATGGAATAGTAACAAAAAGAAATGAAATAAAAAGAAGAAGAAAAATACAATCATAACTAATAGCTTTACGAAGTTTTTTTCGATATAAATATTGAAGAAAAACATTTATAAAACAAAGAATACTCATAAATTGAACAGCAACCAATATTCCGAATTTAATATGATTAGATTCGAATGATGTTACAAAACTATCTGTTGTTGTTTCGATGGTTGTATCATTACTTTGATTGAAGAATAAATTTTGAACTGATAAGGATTTATTCCAGGATACCATCATGAAATAGAGTTTGAATGAAAGATGTTGTTTTCCTCTTTTATATACTAGCTGTCTTTTATAATCGAGATTTGTCTTGTCAACTAGTCTTTTTTTTTTATAAATATATCGTGTATACAATGAATAATGACATACTCAAGTGAAAATGATGGAAAAAAAAATTACCATTATGAATTATAAATTTAAACATTCATGTTGGATTAAAAATGTCATAAATATTTATAATACAAAAATTTTTCTCGATTATAAATTCGGAACACTTGTTAATCTATGGAATAGAAAGAATTTAATATTGATTACTGAAATTATGTCGAAAATCTGACTATTATATAACAAAGAAGATATAGCAATTTCACTAGTCTTGATAAATAGAAGTTTCTCGTCTGTTTTTTCTTTGGTAAGCCTTATCTATCTATTATTACTAACATAATAAGACTTCGACGCAAAAAACGTGACTTACGAATGAACAAATAACATGATATAACAGAAATGACTTTTCTATAGTATTATCATTATGGCTTACTAATCCTGTGGTTATCAGGTGACGTATATACGTCGCAGAATTTCTGGGTGAATTAAAACCCATAGATTCATCTTTGATATCAGTTTTTGTGAAAGTATATATAGCAGGCACTCTTTCCGTATAATTTGAGTTACATATTCTTCTGAATTTGAGTGAGAATATCAAACATTCACACTCGCACCCCCTTTCCCCAGACGAAAAAAAGAAAGATCGTCTGTAGAAAATCAATTGCGACTTATTGTAAGACACTTCGCTTCATTGATTCAAGATTCTTTAACTGAAGGAAAAAAGAGGCGATGGTGCCACATCTTCAGTAATACAACAAGAGGTCTAAAATAAGAACTAAGACAAGACATAACGATGTTCAATATAATGTTGATTTATGTGTTGTATCTTGTTTTGAGTTGCACCACATTCTGAAAAGTCTCTAAACAGGTGTATTTATGGAACTTCTTGATAAACTATAAATACAGATTAATTTTGATGATGTATACAGACAAAGAGAACCTATAATTTTTCCAAAAAAACTACTGTCAAAGGATTAATAAAAATCTATTCATAGAATTTAACAAACTAATCCAAGTTTAAAATGACATATATCCTCTGTCAAATGCTAGACTACACTACTGGAAATGCTTTCAGAAAGATGATATTAACAAAAAAATAAATTTTTTATTTAACTGACGAACAATTCAACACACGCTGCTAGAAATTTCCATGCAAGACTTTTTTTCAATTAGCATATTAATTATAGGAAACAATAACTAAATAGAAAAAACGATGACATAGAGATTCTATTTTATATACAAAAGCATAAGCTATGAGATTTAAGCGAGGGGCCAAAAATACGACCTTATCTACTTCGTACATGAATATAGTGAAGTAGCGCTTTTTCTCCCTTGATACAATTAATAAATGTCATCTATTGAATTGAATTAAGGTTTAATTTTTTCATAAAATATGTTGTTCATTAATTGGACCGGGATCAAATAAGCCTCTCCAGGCTCAAAAACAAAATGCATGTCTATAAAAAGAAATTAGGCTGTAGAAATTCTGTCATTTTCATCTGCTTTTGTCTAGATCCTTTAAACCAACATCATCCCTAATACTATATTATAGTTTATTGACATAAGTCAAGAACAATTCTTTTGTAAATTCAGTGTAAGTAACAACTCAGACAAAATTCATTTTCGTGTTATATCTTATTCGCAAAAAATTTATTTGTAAAAAAAAAAGACAAAAAAATTATTTTTTTGGCGCAATTAATCCTTCCAATTGAGCCTAAAAGAAAAATCGTTTAAAAAAAATTTTTTTTTTATTTTTTAATTAAATCTAACCTTAAGTTGTTGATTGGTTTTTTTCAAAAAATTAATTTCCTCCATATGTTTTCGTTCTTCAACTTGTCGTTGTTCATTTAATTTTTTTTCCGCTGCTTCAGAATTCGCTTTTGTTTCTCTAAGTTGTCGTTCAAGATCACGTTTATCTTCTTCAAGTTGTACTAACTAAAATAATAAAAATTAATAAATAAAAATTTTATTCGATGACAAACTTTTCGTTCTAATTCAGATTTGCCTTGTTCAGCCATTAATGCTTTACGCATACCAAATGCTACACTACTTTCATAAAGTGTTTGATAAGCACGTAAAGTCATTTGTATTCATCACGTACACGAAGAAGAAGTAAACCACGTTCAGCACAATTAATAGCAACTTGACGAATAAGTTCATCTAGATTTTAATGAATTGAAAAAAACAA
>Ga0116226_10006923_pt1 | contig 10215 bp, 9 predicted proteins | sample S1TSphfallax_FD_89692 | JGI IMG/M metagenome (GOLD analysis project Ga0116226, IMG submission 89692) | Host-associated microbial communities from peat moss isolated from Minnesota, USA - S1T2_Fa - Sphagnum fallax MG | ecosystem: Host-associated > Plants > Peat moss > Unclassified | place: USA...
CAATCAAAAGGTGCGGCATCTTGCTGAGATCGGCGAAATAGGGATCGCCGCCGATGGTCTCGCCGAGCGCCATGGGAAGGTTGGCCGAGGACTTCTCATAGTCGGCCGACGACAGCAGGTCTCGCAGATAGACTGTCTCGCGGCTGGCGTTGGGTAGTTCGATGCCGATGGCGTTACGGCCCTGGACCACCGAGACCCGGCAGGCCCGAGCGCTCATCGAGCGGGCGATATCATCGGACAAGGAGATGACGCGGGAGCTCTTGACCCCGGCCGCCGGGACCAGCTCATAAAGTGTGACGACGGGCCCCGGGCGAATCTGATCGATCTGCCCCTTCACGCCGAACTCGGCCAGCACCGTCTCCAGCAACCGCGCGTTCTGGCGCAGGGCCTCTTCATCGATGGTCGAGGCGCGCGGCTTGGGCTTGGTCAGCATCGCCAGTTCGGGGAGGCGAAACCCCTCCTGGGCCGCGAAATCGAACGCCTTCTGGTTCTCGCGGAGTTCGCGGTCGGACAGCTTGGCGCCCTTCGCCCCGCCGCGGACCTGGGTCTGGACCACCGGCGGCGCTTGGCGACGGTGCTGGTTTTCGGGAAAGGCGTCGATTTCATCTCGTTCGGCCGACGCCGGGTCGTCGACATCGAACGGCGGGTCATCCAGGACCGCGACAAGCGGGAGGGCGGAGGCCTCGGCGTTATCAATCAGGTCGAGCGGGTTGGGCTTGGCGGATCGGGGAGAGCAGCGCGCGGGCTTGGCCGCTCGGCTGGCCTTGGACGAGGCCGCGGCGCCCTGGTCCGCAGCCTCCGGCGCCTCATCGGAAACCGCGCGGCGGCCTGCCACCCCGGGGCCGGCGGGCTTTGCGGGCTTGCGCGCGGCGGCCTTGGCGCTGGACGCCCCCTGCCCGCCCCGGCCGATCAGCCAGGCGGCGAAGTCTTGGACGTCGCTCCAGCGCAGGCCCGCGCCATAGGCGAGCGCCAAGAGACAGGCGGGTGCGAAAAGCGTTGCGGCGACCATGCGCGGCGCTGGTAAGTCCGTCCGACCGATCAGATTCGCCAGGCCGCCGAGCAGCATCTCGCCCAGCCAGCCGCCCAGCCCGCTGGCGAGCGGCCAACTCGCCGGCGGCAGGGGCGCCGCGAAGTCCGCCGCAAGCATCAGCACGCCGATAGCCGCCACGAAGCCGCGCAAACGCTGGTCTACCCGATCGCTATGGGGATCGGCTGCGCCGGCCCGGCGCATGCCCGCCGCCACCATCAGCAAGGCCCCGATCCACGCCGCGAGACCCAGCGTCTGGAGCGCGGCGTCGGCGAGGTCGGCGCCAAGTCCGCCCATGGCGTTGTGCGCGCCGTTTGACGCGGCGACGTCCCAGCTTGGGTCAGCGGCGTTATAGGTGGCGAGACTGGCCATGATGATCGCGCCGGACACGGACCAGACGGCGCCCCGCAGGCGCAACGCCGCGCCCGCCTCCCACACATCGTGCAGGCTGGTCGCGATCACCGTTGTCAGTTTCGGTTTCGGCCGGGCCGCCGCATTGGCCATGGTGAGGTCTCGTCCTGATCCAGCTCCCTTTGTGGCGCGGGAAGGTTAAGGGGCGTTTACGGCGGACCGACGCGATCAGCTCAAAGACTGTGATCCCCGACGCCTTAACCCTGGACCCCATAACGCTGGACGCTGGCGCGGCGACATAGGAAAAGGCCCCATGGAGCAGGCGGTCAACGACTTCGACGTGGTGATTGCGGGCGGTGGCATGGCCGGCGCGACCTTGGCCCTGGCCCTGGCGCAGGCCCATCTGCGAGTCGCAGTCATCGACGCATCGGCGCCGGAAACCCGCGTCGCGCCCAACTTTGACGGGCGCACCTCAGCGGTCGCCTTCGCAAATTTCCGCCAATGGCGCGCGCTTGGCGTCAGCGATACGCTGAGCGCCCAGGCTCAGCCGATCACTGAGATCCTGATCACCGATGGTCCCGCACCGGGCGCCAGTCGCGGCGCGCCTCCGCCTGCCTTTCTGCATTTCGACGTCGATGAGATTGAAGCCCGGACCGGCGGTGAACCCTTAGGTTGGGTGTTGGAGAACCGCCACATCCGTGCGGCTCTGAACAGCGCCTTGGCCGAGACCGAGGTCGCGACCCTCGTGGGTGTGCTCGACACCGTGTCGTTCGACGCCGCGAGGGCGACGGTGGGGCTGAAGGACGGTCGGACGCTGCGCGCCGCCGTCGCGATCGGCGCCGACGGGCGGGAGTCGCGCGTTCGCGCCGGAGCTGGGATCGGAGTCCAGGGGTGGGCTTACGGCCAAGCCGGCGTCGTGGCGACCCTCGCCCTGGAACGGCCCCACGGCGGCGTGGCCCACCAGCACTTCCTGCCTGGAGGTCCCTTGGCGATCCTGCCCCTGGTCGGCGACTCCTCCGCCGAGCATCGCGCGAGCCTGGTCTTGACCGAGCGTACCGACCGCGCGGAGGCCCTGATCGCCGCTTCGCCCGATGCGTTCGAGGCGCATTTGGCGCGCCGCTTCGGAGAGATGTTGGGTCGCCCACGCCTGATCGGTCCGCGAATGACCTATCCCTTGCGCCTCCAGGTCGCCGACCGGATGACGGGCCCCAGGACGGCCTTGATCGGCGACGCCGCCCACGTCATCCACCCGATCGCCGGCCAGGGTTTGAACCTCGGCTTGAAAGACGTCGGCGCGCTGGCGGAGATCCTGATCGCCGCCGCCCGGGTTGGCGAGGATATAGGATCGGACATGGTGCTGGACCGCTACGCCCGCTGGCGCCGCTTCGACGGCGCAGGCCTGGCCATGGCCACCGACCTTTTGACCCGCCTCTTCTCAAATGACGCGCCGCCTTTGCGGATAGCCCGCGACCTCGGCCTCGCCGCCGTCAACCGCATCCCGACCTTGCGCCGCCTATTCATGCGCGAAGCCGGAGCGGGCCTGGGCGATCTGCCCCAGTTGCTCCAAGGCCAGCGGCCTTAGCACGCCGCCACAAGGCCGGCTTGACCCGATCTGATTACGTACGTAGTCCAAATATACTACAGACGTAATTCTTGAGGGTCCGGATGGCGGCGACCGCTGCAGCGCACAAAACTTCCCGCCACAAGGGCGTGGACGGCGACCTTAAGGAATGGCTCGTGTTGCTGGCGGGCCTGGCCTGGGGCGCCTTGATCTGGGGCTTAGCGATCCGCGACGTGATCGCTCAACTGCCGCCAAGACCGCCGACGCAGGCTGAGATCGCAGCCGGTCGGCCGAAGGCGCAGGCCAAATGGCGCATCGTGCGGGCGATGTTGGTCTCGCGGCTGGATCAGCGCGCTCCGCTGGAGTTCGGCGCGGTGTGGTCGACGCGGACGGGCGTCATCTGTGGGCTGGTCAACGGCTGGGGCAGTTTTGGAGGCCTGACCAGCATGACCCGATTCATCGCTGAGGAGGACACGCCCGCCTTCATCGAAGACGCGCGCAACGACCAGGCCGTTATGGGATTCAAGGCCCAGTGGGCGACCTGCCGGTCCGACCCCTGGATCGTTCTGCGCGGCGGCTCCGCCGAAACAGGGTTCTGCGCCACACGCATCGGAAGACAGCGTTGCATCGAGGCCCGATAGGTCGCCGCCCCGGCCAAGTCCGGCGTTAGCGCTTCCCAGGCCAGGTGATGACGCCCGTGTCGAGCGTGGTGAGCGCCCTAGCGCCATAGGCCCACGGCCGACCTTGCGGATAGGCGTAGGGGTAGGGCGGCGCGTAAACGGCCTGAGGATAGGGATAGGGATAGGGGGCGTATGGATAGGGGGCTTGGTAATAGCCGTTCTGTTGATAGCCGTTTTGGGAATAGACGCTTAGCGCCGATAGGGTCGCGTAGCTGAGATAGCCGCGATCTTCGATATGGCGCTGAGCTTGGAAACGCGCCACCGCAGCTGTGGTGTTAGAGTCGTAGCGCCCATCGACAGGACCCTGATAGACCCCTGCTGCCGAAAGCTGTCGCTGGACGCCGACGATCCGCGCTGGCGTCGCCTCGGTGTCGCACAGCACCCGAATCCAGCCGTATCGCTCAGGCGAAATCAGAACCTGCCGTGGCGCGCTAACCTCAGAAACCAGGCACCAGATCGGACCGGGCGCGCCGGGCGGCCCAGGCTCCTGACGCCAGCTGTAGTGGGGGCCAGCCGGCGGCTCAACGCCGTATTGGGCGCCGAACTTGACCTTTGCGTAGCATTCCTTCGCATGGCCGGCGTCGGGAGGCGCATCGTTTGAGGGCGCATCGTTTGGGGACGTAAAATTTGGACCCGCGGCCGCTGGCGCAGATGGATAGGTCGGCGCGCCAGCGAGCGCCGGAACCTGGGCTTGCACAGCCAGCGGAACCGAAGCCTGGACGCCCAGCAGCGTGGATATGGCCAAAAAAGTGACGGTATAGGACATTTACTGTCTCGAACGCTGTCCCGAAATGGACCTCTGCAGCGCCGACCTTGCAAGGCGTCGGCCACGTACGCGTGTTAATCAAACACAATCTCACCGCGGACGCCGCCTATTTCATCCTCTGCGCGAACGGTTTTTGGGCCAAAACAGCAGAGCTTACACTTCAATTTCAGGGATGAATCGTATAAATAATTTCCAACTCTGATCTCGAGCGCTCTTTTTCAGTCTCAGCTTTTTTAAGCTTGGCGGTAAATGTTATGGATTAGACCGTCGCTTGGCGTCCATGCTACGGCTTAGCTTGATTTAGACCACGGAGTCCCTCTGCATGACCGTCAAGACGATCGGCGCCGTCGCCGCCCTCAGCCAGCTTTCAGGCTGGACCGCCGCGCCGGACCGCGATGCGATCGTCAAGACGTTTCGCTTCAAAGACTTCAACGCCGCCTTTGGATTCATGACCCGGATCGCGCTCGCAGCCGAAAAGCTCGACCACCATCCCGAATGGTTCAACGTCTACAACCGAGTTGAAGTGCTGCTCGCCACTCATGATGCCGACGGCGTCACCGCGCTCGATGTCGAGCTGGCCAAGATCATGGATGCGGCGGCCCCCCAATGAGCGCGTTTCGTCCCAAAACCGGCCGCCGCTTTTGACGGCACGCGCCCTAATTCACCATCACCGTACCCAGCACGAAGCGCGCGCCGGGTTTGCCCAGAACGCGGTCCGTCGTGCGCTGAAGCTCGGCCTCGATCGTGTCCGGATTTGGCGGCGCTTGAGGCGGCAGGCTGGCCGCGTAGACGGTGAGCCAGCGCAGATAAGCGTCGCGCAGGAGGAGGAGCGATTGCTGGGTGCGGCTGCGCAGGGCTGCATCCGCCACGTCTAGTCCCCCCTCGACCGACAGGATTCTCCGGCGTCCCTGAACGAAGCTGAGAGATGAATTTATCGGCTCGAGCTGGATGTAGGATAGGCCGCCGCCCTTCTTCTTGGCCTTGTCCTCCGCCGCCGACGCCGGCGCCACGACGCGTGCGCTCAAAGCCAGCGTAGCCAAGGCCAAGAGCATGTCCCGGCGCCGCGTCAGCTCGGCCTTTAGGGCGGAGTCCGTCATCGCGCATCGTCCTTCTGCGCCCAAGCCCAGGCCGATTGCACGATCTCATCAATCGAGGACTGCCGTGGCTCCCAACCCAAAATCGCCTTGGCGCGGGCGTTGGAGGCGACGAGAACCGCCGGGTCGCCTGCGCGGCGCGGCCCGATCCGACGCGGCAAGGGGCGACCGGAGACCGCCTCGATGGCGTCCGCAATCTCTTTCACGGTCGTGCCATGACCCGTGCCCAGGTTGAACGCCTTCGCCGCCCCACCGCTCAAGAGATAATCCGCCGCCGCGGCGTGGGCCCGACCGAGATCAGCGACGTGAATATAGTCCCGCACGCAGGTGCCGTCGCGCGTATCGAAATCATCGCCAAAGATCGTGAAGACATAGTCATCCCGCAACGCGCCCCGGGCGGCGAGGGGAATGACGTGGGTCTCCGGCTCGTGCCGCTCGCCGACCTCCCCGTCGCCGTCAGCGCCGGCGGCGTTGAAATAGCGCAGGGCCGCATAGCGAAGATCGTAAGCCGCGGCGTAGTCGGCCATCATCCGCTCCACGAACAGCTTGGACCAGCCGTAGGGATTGATCGGAAGCTGTGGATGCTCTTCCGGCATAGGCGTTTGGTGAGGCACGCCATAGGTGGCCGCGGTCGAGGAAAAAATCAGCTTATTCACGCCCGCCGCCCGCATCGCCTCCAAGAGGTTGAAGGCGCCGAACGAATTGTTGCGATAATAAAGGCCGGGGTCATCGACCGACTCGCCCACATAGGTCAGCGCGGCGAAATGGGCGACAACGTCGGGCTTCACCTCGGCGAAGGCCGCGTCCAGCGCCGAACGGTCCAAGATATCGCCCTCGATCAGCGGTCCCCACTTGACCATGTCGCGCCAGCCGCGGAACAGGTTGTCGAACACGACCACCTTCCAACCCGCGTTGGCGAAGGCCTTGCAGCAATGGCTGCCGACATAGCCGGCGCCGCCCGTGACCAGGATGGTTTTCAAAATGTCAGCTCCCGGATCGGCCACGCCTAAAGCCGCGCTGCTTATGGACCGTGGGCGACAACGCCTCAAGGTGGGACAGGATGCCTGAGGACGTGAGCGCCGATCATCAAGCCCTGCGCACGGCGACCGTGATCATCGTCGCCTATGAAAGCGGCGCGTTCTTACAGCCCTGCGTGGATGCGCTTGCGGCTCAGACCTTCGAGGACTTCGAAGCGGTGATCGTCGATAACGCGTCCAGCGATGGCTCAGTTCGCGATCTTCGGCTGCCCGACGATCGCTTCAGGGTCGTCAGCCCAGGCGTCAACACAGGCTTCGCCGTCGCCAACAACCTGGCCGCGGCCAGCTCAGCGGCGGAATTCCTGGTGCTCCTCAACCCCGACGCCGTCGCCGAGCCGGACTGGCTGGCGTGTCTGATCGACAAGGCGAGGACGGCCCCCGACATCGCCAGCGTCGGCTCGCTGCAACGCCGCCTCGACGATCCGGAGGTCCTGGACGGCGTCGGCGACGTCTGGCACGTGGCCGGCCTGGCATGGCGCGCGGGCGAGGGCCATCCGGCCGCGAGCGCGCCGGGCGATGGGGAGATTTTTGGCCCCTGCGGCGCGGCCGCTCTGTATCGGCGGGCGGCCTTCGTCGCGCTGGGCGGCTTCGACGAACGGTTCTTCTGCTATTGCGAAGATGTCGATCTGGCGTTTCGGCTGCGGGCGGCAGGCTACCGGTCGGTGCGGGCCTCAAGCGCGGTGGTGCGCCACGCCGGCTCCGGCATCTCAGGCCGACGGTCCGACTTCACGCTGTTCCATGGCCATCGCAACCGCATCTGGACCTTCGTCAAGAATACGCCAGGGATCTGGTTCTGGCTCCTCTTGCCCTACCATCTGGCCTTCAATGCGCTCTATCTCGGCAGCGCCCTCAAGCGGGGCATCCTGCCGCCGGTCTGGCGCGCCTATATGGCCGCCGCCAAGGGCGCGCCGTCGATCTGGCGCTCCCGCAGGCCGTCAGGTCAAACAGGGATACCGTTCAATATAATGATGCGATCGATGGCCTGGACGCCTTGGTCGCCATTCAGGCGGGAGCTGCATCCAAGGGTATGACCTCCATGGGCGTATCAGCCCTAGGCCGCGCGCGCCTTCCTCACCTTGGCGACAGCGCGCTCGCGCTTTAGCCGAGACAGGTGGTCGATGAAGAGTACGCCCTGGAGATGGTCCATCTCATGCTGGATGCAGACGGCGTAAAGCCCTTCCGCCTCCTCCTCAACCTCGGCGCCCTGGTAGTCGAGATAACGCAGGCGCACGCGCGACGGCCGCTCGACATCTTCGTAGATTTCAGGCACGGACAAACAACCCTCGTTATAGGGCGCCGTCTCGTCCGCGCTCCACAGGATTTCCGGGTTGACGAAGTAGCGGGGCGCCGGCGCCTCGCCCTCCCGCGCCAGGTCCATCACGATCACGCGCTTGGGCACGCCGATCTGGATGGCGGCCAGGCCGATGCCCGGCGCTGCGTACATCGTCTCCAGCATGTCGTCCATCAGGGCGCGCAATTCATCGTCCACGCCGACAGCCACCGGCTCGGAGACCAGTTTCAGGCGCGGGTCGGGAACCGTGATAATCTCGCGAATAGCCATCGGCTGAACTTAAGGCGTCTGACCGGACGCATCAAGATCGGGCGGATCGGGCGTGTTAGGCAACGGCCGCAGCCTCCGGCGCGCCTCCCGCGCCCTGGCTAAGGGCGTCCGCCTTGGCCTCCGCCGCAGCGTCCGTATCCAATTCCGGCTCGCCAGCAGGCTGGCGCGAGCGTAACGGCAGCTCGGGCACCAGCAGAGTGGTCAGAAGGCCCAGCACAGAAACAATCAGGGCGGTGACGATCACACCGCGAATGGCGTTCGTCACCACGAGCCGGCCGGTCATGTCCAGGGCCGCATGGACGGCATGGACGGCGGCGTGGGCGCCCTGAATATGGGCGCCTTGGGAGTGGGCTGTGACCTGGCTGTCCACCGCCATCTGCTCCAGGTCGGAGAGCGTGAGGGCGTGGACATGGGCTCCCGGCGTTTTCGCCGCAGCGTTGCGGGCCGCATCGGCCAATTGCTGGGTCAGGACCGTTCCGAAGACGGCGACGCCGATGGTCGCGCCGATCTGGCCAAAGAACTGTGAGGCGCTCGTGGCGACGCCGATGGCTGTCGGCTTCACGGCGTTCTGGACGGCCAGGCTGAAGAGGCTCTGGATCGGCCCCAGGCCGATGCCCAGCAACAGCACCCGCCAGGCGACGTCGAGCGTCGTGGTCTGCGGCGTCACGGCCGACAGCAGCAGCGCGCCCAGCACCATCATGGCCGTACCGCCTATCAGGAAGGGCTTGTAGCGTCCCGTCTTGGTCACCAGGATGCCGGAGAGCGCGGCCGAACCGATCAGACCCACCATCAGGGGCAACAAGGTCAAGCCGCTGACCGTCGCCGGCACGCCCTGGCCGAGCTGCATGTAGAGCGGCAAGAAGGTGACCAGGCCCATAAAGGCCATGTTGGTGATGAACCGCGCCGCATTGGTGGTGGCGAACACCTTGTTCGTGAAAAGCGCTAGCGACAGGATCGGGTTCTCGACACGCGCCTCGGCGATCAGAAACGCCGCAAGGCCGACGGCCGATCCGGCGAGAAGGCCCAAGATCAAAGGCGAGGTCCAGGCGTAGTCCCGCCCCGCCCAGCTCAGCGCCAACAGCAGCGGCACAAAGGTGGCGACGATCAGGATCGCGCCGATGAAATCGACCCGACCGGGAACCCGATGGGTCAGGACCGGCATCTTATAGATCAAGACGAACAGCGCGATCAGGCTGAGCGGCAGGTTGACATAGAACACCCAGCGCCAGCCGGCGATCGTCAGCCCTAGGAGATGGGTCGGACCAAGGTCGGAGAAGAAACCGCCGATCACGGGGCCGAGCACGCTCGACAGGCCGAAGGTCGCGCCGAACAGGCCGCCGAGCTTACCCCGTTCGCGAGGGGGATAGAGGTCGGCGATCACCGCGAAAGCGCCGGTGAACAGGGCGCCGCCGCCGATGCCCTGCAGGCCTCGGAATACGATCAATTGCACCATGCCGCCGCCGAGCAAGGGAAAGGCCCCGAACTCGCCGGCCATGCCGCACAGCACCGAGCCCGCGGTGAAGATCGACACACCCGTCACCAGAATGGCCTTGCGCCCATAGAGGTCGCCGAGCTTGCCGTAGATCGGCACCATGACGGTGGAGGCGAGCAGATAGGCGGTCGTGACCCAGGCGTAGAGGTTCAAGCCCTGGAGCTGGGACACGATGCGCGGCATCGCCGTGGACACGATGGTCTGATCCATCGCGCTCAGCAGAAACACGATCATCACCCCGGCCAGCGTCGCTTGCCGCTCGGCCTTGGTGAAGGTCTGTTGCCGATACTCGTCCCCGCCCGTCACGGACATGGAGCCCCCTTAGGTCTGTCGTGCGCCGAGCCTTATCGTGGAGCGCGGCCACATGTGAGCGTTCACCTGTAGCGCGGCGCGGCGAATGGTTTCAACACAACAAGACCCGTATATCGGGGGCGACAAGTTAGGCGGCAAGCGTTTCCATGACCGTCGGTTCCATTCAGCGTCAGGCCTGAACGCGGTTTGGCGCGGCGGGCGGACGATGCCAAAACGTTCAGGGCACGACATGCCCCGCCATCGCCGCAGCGTTGCTGGCGTGGGTCACGATGTGTGGGGTGACGACAATATAGAGTTCCGTCTTCGCTTTGGTGCCTGTTCCCAGCCGGAACAG
>Ga0116226_10006924_pt1 | contig 10215 bp, 9 predicted proteins | sample S1TSphfallax_FD_89692 | JGI IMG/M metagenome (GOLD analysis project Ga0116226, IMG submission 89692) | Host-associated microbial communities from peat moss isolated from Minnesota, USA - S1T2_Fa - Sphagnum fallax MG | ecosystem: Host-associated > Plants > Peat moss > Unclassified | place: USA...
GCGTCCGCGTGTGCGAGCGTCGATTCGAACCGGCGAGGAGCATGCCGACGTGCATCGGCTGCGGCGCTGCGGTCGTGCGAGTAAACGTAATCATCGGGTCGCTCCTTTCTTCCGGCGCGATACCAAGTGGATCGCGTCCGCGTTCGCACTAAAATACCACGCGCCGGGCGCGCGCGTCAAACGACCGTTAGTGAGGACCTTGCGTGGGATACGGCGTCGTGTAATTGCTCGGTGCGTACGTCTGCGCGGGATACGGCGTTTGGAAGCCGCTCGACGAGCCCGGATATCCGCTCGGCATCGGCGTCACGAACGGATTCGTTCCGGGCGTCGGATACGCGCTCGGCACCGGTCCCGGCGTTGCCGCCAACTCATCGCCGTACAACATGATGTCGTACCCGGTGCCCTTCTTCAAGGTAAACGGCGCGCTCAATGTCGACGAGACCACGTTGTCGGCGAGCTTCGCTTCCGGATCGCTCGCGATGAGCTCGCGGTGCTTCTTCACCGAGGTGAAGATCGCGATCGTGAAGCCGCGCCCGGCCGTCTGCTCGTCTTTCGGAATCGTGAAACGCGCCGCCGCGAGACCGTAGATCGGAAGATCGATCGCCGGCGAGAGATACCCGCGCACGATCGCCGTGCGTTTTGTAAACTGCTGAACGTTTCCGGTGGGAGCCGGCGTCGGTGCGTCGGGTGCCGATTCCGGATAGATCACGAGCTTCGTATCGATCTTCGGACCGCTCGCGTTCGGGTTCGGCGTGGCCGTGTGCGCGCCGGATTTCGGCGTGGGGCTCGGCGACGGACTCGGCTTCGGCGTCGCGATCGACGCGACGGGCGATGGGGAGGGTGTCGGCGAGCCGGAAGCGAGCGGCGATGCCGCGGCTGCGGACGGCTCGACAACCTGAGCGACCTCGGTGACGACGCGCGAGACCTTCTGGCGCAGCGACGGGGACGCGGCGGCCGAGGCAACCGCGCTCGGCGCCGTGGTCGGGGCGGGCGATGCGAGCGAGAGCGTGAGCGAGAAGCCGTCCACCGTGGGGAGCGGCAACGCATTCATACCCGCAGCGAGGTAGACCGCGCCTTCGGCATCGCGCTCGCGGCTCGCGGACGCGGCACCGCCGGGACCCGCAGGCTGCTGGTAGCCCGTCGTGCCGCCCGGCGTAACGGGGAGCCCTCCGACGCCGCCGCTGCCCAGGTTGCCCGAGCAAGCCGAAACGACGGTGGCGGTAGCGAACATGGCGCCGAGCGCAAGCGGACGTACGACCCGTGAAAGCATCGGGTGCCGCCTTCGCCGCGGCCGAAAGCGTTCCCATCGCGCCGGGTGCCGCTCTCCTGATGTTGTAATGTACGGGATGCTCGGTTACGTGTGGTTCGCCGCTTGCTTACTCGGCGCGGTGCTCTCGCTCAAGAGCATCGTCGTGCTCCGAAAGCGCTCCGCGTGGACGATCGCCGGCTGGGCCGCGACGGCGATCTACTTCGCGATCGAGGCCGTTGCCGTCGTGCGCGCGACGCACCCGCCGGCCCACACGGATTATATCGCCCTCGGCGTGCTGACGGTCTGCTTCGTGATCGCGGGAATCCGCGACGAACCGCAGGCCGAGCCGTGGTGGTGGCCGACCCACGCCGGCCTCACGGGCGCGGAACGTCGCGCCGCGCGAGGCTGAGGCTCGGTTTCCTAGAGCGTGAACCAGACGGCGCCCTTGTCGTAAGCGACGTGAATATCGTTCGACCCGACGCCGTTGTGATCGTCGGTCGAGAACTTGAACGTCCCGGTCGTTCCGTGATACGGCGGTAGCGCGACGAGCGCGGCCGCCACGACGTCCGCATCCCGGTTGCCGTGCGTCTTCGCGAGTACGAGTGCCGCGATGTGCGCGGCATCCCACGCGAAGGACGCGAAGTTCGAGGGTCGCGCGTGATATTCGGCGCGATACGCGGCGAGAAACGCGGCCTGCTGCGCGTTCGGATGCGTCACGTTGAGGTCCATGTCGGAATAGACGCCGTCTCCGTCCTTGCCCGCGACCTTCAAGAAGTTGTCCGACACGATCCCCGTCGAGCCGATCACGTGCACGTCGAGGCCGAGCGCACGAATCTGACGGACGGCGAGCGGCGCGACGGGCGATGCGGTCCAGATCAACACCGTATCGGCCCCGCTCGCTTTGACTTTCTCGAGTTGTGCCGTCACGTCGGTCGCGTTGATGGGAAACGCCTCATCGTCGACGATCGGGAGGTTCGCTTTTTGCGCCTCGTTCGCAAGAACGATGCTGCCACCGGACCCATACTGCGCGTCGTCGTGCAACACGGCGATCTTCTTCGCCGCGAATTTTTCTTTTGCGAACGAAAGAAGGCGATCGGCTTCGAGTTCGTTTCTCGGTGCCGTCTCGAATACGTACGGTAGGATTCCCGCTTTCGTGTTCCAGACCGATTGTGTCGGCGTCATGTAGAGCTGGACGACCTTCGCCGCTCCGGCGACGCGTGCGATCGCGTTCGATGTCGGCGTTAGGCTGCCGCCGATGATCATCGCCACGTTCTGACCGATCAGATCCGTCGCGAGCTGTGCCGCGGTGTCGGCCTTTCCTTCATCGTCTTCGATGATGAAGTGCGCCGGATGCCCGGCGATACCGCCGTGCGCGTTGATGTCTTTTTCGGCCAGCAGCAACGCGTTGCGCTCGGGTTCGCCGAGGGGAGCGTAGGGGCCGGTGATCGAGAGGATCGCACCGATCGTGATCGGCGCGGGGCCGGCCGCGAGCGTCTTCGGCGTGGTCGATGCGGCGAGCGCCAGAATCGCCGCGAGCGCGAACCAACGGTTGCTAACAAAACGCATATAAAGCCTTCTCCCCAATCGTAACGGAACCGGAACTGCGTTCGACGTAAACGCGCGCAATGCTTCAACTCGTCGTGGCGGGGCTGACGGTCGGCAGCGGCTACGCGCTCGTTGCTCTCGGCATTCACATCATTCTCCGCTCTACGCGCATCATCAATTTCGCGCAGGGCGAGTTCGTGATACTCGGCGGTCTTCTCGCATATAGTGTGGTGACGTACCTTCACGCGAACGTCTGGCTCGGACTTCTCATCGCGACCGTCGGCGGATTTCTGATCGGGCTCGCGTACGAGCGCTTCGTCTTGCGCGTCGCGGCTCGCGGCGGCGAGCTCACCGTAACGATCGTGACGATCGGGACCGTGTACGTTCTACTCTATGGTCACGCGCTCGTGTGGGGCAGCCTTCCGCAACCGTTGCCGTACTTTAGCGGCGGCGCGAGCGACGTCGCGTGGCACGCATTCGGTTTCGAAATCTCCGCGCAGCAAGTCTGGGTTCTCGGCCTGCTCGCCGTCGCGCTCGGCGCGCTCGCGCTCTTCTTCGAAGGTACCGCGTACGGCAAAGCGATTCGCGCGGCCGCGAGCAGTCCCGTCGGCGCGCAACTCGTCGGAATCGACGTCGATCGCGCGCGCGCGATCAGCGTCGCGATCGCAATCGCGCTCGCGGCCTTCGGCGGCACGATCGTCGGCCCCATCACGCTCGTCGGCGGCGCCGCCGGCATCGCGATCTCGATCAAGGGTTTCGTCGGCGCGATCGTCGGCGGACTCGATTCGCCTGTGGGCTGCGCCGTCGGCGGCCTTCTCGTCGGCGTCGTCGAGAAGTTGCTCGAGGGGCGCTTCGGATACGGCGTTTCCGACCCCGTGATCTACGGTCTCTTGATCGCAACGCTGCTCGTGCGGCCGCAGGGCATCTTCGGTGCGCGCCGGGCGACGCGCGACTGATGTCCGACCGCATCAAGGCCGACACCCGACTGTTACCGATCGTCGCGATCTTCGTCATCGCGTTCGGCATTCTCGCGCGCGGGAACACGAATCTCATTCAGGCCGCAACGTTCGCGGCGATCGATGCGGTGGCCGCGATCGGCCTCTCCGTGCTGCTCGGAAACGTCGCGCAGATCTCGCTCGGTCAGGCCGGCTTCTTCGCGATCGGAGCGTACACGCTCGGGTACGTATCGACGGCCGTCACGTGGCCCGCCGCGATTCCGCAGTGGGCGCAGTTCGTTCTCGCAACGGTCGCGGGCACCGTGCTCGCCGGCGTCTTCGGCGTGATCCTCGGATTCATCGCGCTTCGCTTTCGCGGCCACTACCTCGCGATGGCGACGCTCGCATTCGGTTTGCTCGTCGTCGGCGTCGTTCGCATCACGCCCTCACTCGGCGGCGCGGGTGGCTTGACCAGCATTCCGTACCCGCAATTCGGGTCGCTTTCGATCAGCGGCGTCGCCGCATATTGGTATGCGTGGGGCATGGTCGCGATCGTCGCGGTCCTCACGTTCAATCTGTTGCGCGGCCGCATGGGTCGCGCGTTCGAGGCGATTCGCAACGACGATCTCGCGGCGGAGACGGTCGGCGTGCCGACGCGTCGCACGAAGATCGCGGCGTTCGCCTATGCGGGTGCCCTCGCCGGTTTCGCGGGAACGTTTTACGCGGCGTTTCTCGGTCTGATCGACCCGAGCGAAGTCGGTGTCGACTTCTCGATCGTGCTGCTCTTGATGGTCGTGGTGGGCGGCGCGGGTGGCGTCACGGGCGCGATTCTCGGAGCGGCGATCATCGGCATAACGAACGTGTACGGACACGATCTCGAGAACTGGCGGCCCGTCGTCTACGGGCTGCTCGTCATCATCATCGCGATTCGCTTCCCACGCGGGCTCATCGGCCTCTTCGCCTCGCGCCGCACGTCGCAGCAAACGCCGCAAAGCGATCCCGACTCCGCGACAACGGAACCGACGCCGCGGCAAACGCTGCCGAGCGCGAGCGACGACCGGGCGTGGCTGCGTGTGGAGGGCGTCGGAAAGCGCTTCGGTGGCATCGTCGCGGTCGACGACGTGACCTTCGATCTCAAGAGCGGGACGCTGACGTCGCTGATCGGCCCGAACGGTGCCGGAAAGACGACGCTCTTCAACGCGATCTGCGGCGTCACGCGCCCCACGAGCGGTCGTATCACGATCGACGCGCGCGACGTGACCGGATGGCAACCGCATCGGATCGCCGCGCTCGGCGTCGGGCGCTCCTTTCAAAACGCGCGCCTCTTCGGCGATATGACGGTCCTCGAAAACGTGCTCGTCGGTGCGTATCGCAGCGAGACGGCAACGCTCGCGAGCGATCTGCTCGCACTCCCGCTCTCGCGCCGTAGCGGACGCGCCGCCGTCGAACGCGCGGAGGAGGCGCTGCGCGAACTCGATCTGACGCGGATCGCGCGCGTCCGCGCGAGCGATCTCGCGTTCGGCGATCGGCGACGCGTCGAACTCGCACGCGCGCTCGCGGCAAATCCGGGACTGTTGCTGCTCGACGAGCCCGCAGCGGGATTGAATGCGAGCGAACGCGAGCGACTCCGCGGCGATCTCGTGCGATTGCGTGCGCGCGGCATGACGCTGCTGCTCGTGGAGCACGATATGCGGCTCGTGATGTCGATCAGCGATCGCGTGATGGTTCTCGAGTTCGGAAAACTGATCGCCGACGGTCCGGCCGATGTCGTGCGCGACGATCCGCGCGTCGTCGCCGCGTATCTGGGCACCGCATGAAGCCGCTGCTGGAGATCGAGGCGCTCGACGCGGGCTACGGTGGCCTCGGCGTGCTGCACGATATCGCACTCGAGGTGCTGCCGGGAGAACTCGTCGCCGTGCTCGGTCCGAACGGCGCGGGAAAATCCACGCTGTTGCGCGCGATCTCGCGCTTCGACGCAGCGCGGACCGCCGGACGTATCCGGTTCGACGATCGCGACATCGGCGACGTACGGCCGGATCGTATCGCTCGCCTCGGCTTGGCGCACGTCCCGGAGGGACGCCAGCTTTTCGCCGACCTCACCGTCGAGGACAATATTCGACTCGGTGCGTTCGGGCGCGGAAACGCGGCCATGCGCGCCGCGCTCGGCGACGCGTTCGAACGGTTTCCGCAGCTCGAGAAGCGACGGCGCTCGACCGCGTTCGAACTCTCCGGTGGCGAACAACAAATGCTCGCGATCGCGCGAGCGCTCGCATCCAAACCCAAGCTGCTGATGCTCGACGAGCCGTCGACCGGCCTCGCGCCGCGCGTCGTCGGGCAGATCTTCGATATCATCGTCGCGCTACGCGAGGCGGGGACGTCCGTGCTACTCGTGGAGCAGAACGCATTTCTCACGCTCGCGCGCGCCGATCGCGCGTACGTGCTCGAACACGGCCGCATCGTGCTCGCGGGTCCGGCCTCCGAGCTCGCCCGCGACGATCGCGTCCGCGCGGTCTACCTCGGCGGGTCCACGGGCGAAGCCGTCTAAATAGGCGGCATGTCCGATACCGTCGATATCTCCATCCGCCCGACCGGCCCGTACCTCGTTCGTGGCGCCGTCACGTTGCACGACGTCGATGGCAACCTTCTCGACCTCGCCGGCAAGGACGTAATCGCGCTCTGCCGCTGCGGCGCGTCGACCACGAAGCCGTTCTGCGACGGCACGCACTCGAAGATCGGCTTCCTCGCGGCGAACGAAGCGGTCCGCGAGACACAGTAACCTCTACGCGGACCGAAGAGCGTCGGTCGCGAGCCACGACCTGATCCCCGTGGCGCCCGGCAAGGGGCGCGCGAAGAGATAGCCCTGGCCGTAATCGCAACCCGCGGCACGAATCTTCGCGCACTGCACGTCCGTTTCGATGCCCTCCGCGATGACCGTCATGCCGAGCGAGTGCGCGAGGGTCACGACCATGTTCACGATCGGCTCGCTCGCAACGTCGCCGTCCGCGCGCGCGACGAACGAGCGGTCGATCTTCAGCACGTCGATCGGGAAGCGATGCAGGTACCGTAGCGACGAGTAACCGGTGCCGAAGTCGTCGATGCACAGTCGAATGCCGAGGCCGCGCAGGCCTTCGAGCACGGAAGCCGCGCGCGGACCGTCTTCGAGTAGCGCGCTCTCCGTGATTTCGAAGATCAGGTGCTCGCCACCGATCCCGCTTTCGGTGAGCACGCGATCCACATCGGAGACGATGCTCGCATCCATCAACTGCGCCACGGACAGATTCACGTGCATCTCGATCGGCGGCTCGTTCGGTCGTTCGCGAGCGTACGACGCGAGCGTCTCGCATGCGTCGCGAAGCGCGAATCGGCCGAGCGGATTGATCGCGCTCGATCGTTCGGCAAGCGGAATGAACGTGTTTGGCGGGATCGAGCCGAGCGAGGGGTGATCCCAGCGCAAGAGCGCCTCGTATCCCGTCGGCGAGAGCGTTCGCAGGTTGACGATCGGCTGGTATGCCACCCAAAATTCGTTGCGCTCGAGGCCGAGACGCAGATCGGACATCGCACGCGCGCGCTCGGAACGCTGTTCGTCCATCGCTTCCCCGAAGAGCACGGCGGAGTTTCCTCCGATGCCTTTCGCGTGATACATCGCGACGTCGGCATCGCGCACCACGTCTTCGGCGGAGCGATAGGCGCGAATGCTCGAAACGACGCCGACGCTCGACGACACGACGACCGGTTTATCGTCGATGGAAAGCGGCGCGCGGATCGCGTTCTGTACGTCCTCCGCGGCGCGCATGACCTCGCTCACGTCGCTCATCCCGTCGAGAAGCACGCCGAATTCGTCGCCGTAGAATCGCGCGACGAGGGTCGTCCCGCGGTCGAGCGAGCGCAGGCGCCGCGCGATCACTTGCAAGAGACGATCGCCGCCTTGATGGCCGAGCGTATCGTTGACGAGCTTGAACCCGTCGAGATCGATGAAAAGGACCGCGCGATCGAGGCCATCGGAACGCGGCGAGCCGATGATCGAGGCGAGTCGCTCCAAGAACGCCACGCGATTCGGTAAGCCCGTAACCGCATCGTGCGTGGCCGCGTAACGCAGCCGATCGTCGCCCGCTTTGCGTTCCGTGATATCGCGAACGATCGCGATGGAGTCGACATTGGAGACCTCGGGTGAATCGAGACCCGCGACGTCGCACTCGATCCACGCGACCGTCCCGTCTTCACGATCGACGCGCACTTCCGGCGCCTCGCGCGCGACGCTCGTGAGGTCCGGCCCGAGCAATTCGTCGAACTTCCCGTTGCGTTCGACGATCGTGCCCTCCGAATCGAGCAGCGCGATGCCAACGGGCGAGCGGTCGAACACGGCGCGAAACTGCGCTTGCGTCGCGAGCAACGCGCGCGCCATGCGCTGGCTCGCGAGCTCCGCCGTTAGGGCGCGGGCCTCTTGCTGCGCGCGCACGAGGGCGCGACGCTCGCGACGAACGGCGGCCTGCCCGATCAGCGCGAGCACCGCCCCGCTCGCGACGATGGCAACGAGCGCGAGCACGATTACGCGGTAGGCGTTCTGCCGATCGTCGATGATTCGATCGACGAGAATACGATCGAGGCTCGACGCGATCGTGAGGCCCAGGCGCCGCCCATCGCTCACGAGTTTGGCCCGCATCTGCGCGAAGGCCCGGATGTCGGGCGTCGCGTTCGGATGCGCGAGCAACGAGCCGAGTGCGGATCGAATCGTAGCCGCCGAATGAAGTTGCTCGCGATAGAGCGGCAACACGGTGGGGAGCGGTGCCACGCTCGGATCGTTCGTGCGCAAGTCGTCGGCGACGTCGTTCTGCAGCAACGTATCCGCGTGATCCGCGGTAGCGAGCGCCCCGGCAATCGCGATCTCCTGCGAGACCGAAAGTCGCCCGTTCGCGAGCGGTGTTTCGGCGACGGCGGCCGCCTCGCTCAGGCGTTGGACGACCTCGGAGTCCTGCGAGGTCATAATGTCCTGAAGGTCCGCTTCCATCGGATGCGCTTCCAGGGAGAGCGACGATGCGTCGTCGCCGAGCGAGACCGCGTTGAGGATCGACTTGCCGAGCGTATCGAGATTCGCATCGGAGGGATCGCGCGTGAAGGCCGTCCACGCCGCCCGCATCGGATCGACGGCGGTCGCCACAAAGTCGTGCCCGGAGAGAGCGGAGCCGGTTTGGTCGAGCGACGCCAGGATCGTTTCGGCCGCCTGCTGCTCGGCAGGCCCAGGCTTGCGACCCGGCCGCTCGAGATTGACGATTTCGAGGAGGTCGAGCGCTCGCGCCGCAAAGCGCAGGCCGACGCGCTCGACGCCGGTCGCCTTGATCGACTGCTTGCCTTCCGCCAGATGCGACCACGCGACCACGAGGATCGGGATCGCGAAGATCAAGGAGAGGAAGGCAAGCCGAAAAACGAGCGCGCCTCGAGGAGCCGCTCCTTCTTCCCGTTGCCCTCCATCGACGGCCATACTCCCATTCGTTCGGCTGGGCGTGCCGGATGATTGACCGGAATCACGCTACCTACGCCGCAATGTGCGCTCGATAGCATGACGAGCGGCGGAGCCTTCACGGGCTCGCGAAGGACCGGCTACGCGTCCCTGAAAAAGGACCCGTATCGCACACGAACTTCAGCAGCCGACCCCCGAACTCTACATCTCTTGCGACATCGAAGCGGACGGCCCGTGTCCCGGGCTGTTTTCGATGCTCAGCTTCGGGCTCGCCGCGTTCACCGTCGAAAAAGAACTCGTCGGGACGTTCTCGCGCAACCTCGAGTTGCTCGACGGCGCGGAGACCGACGACCGCACGATGCGCTGGTGGGCGCAGCCCGAGCAAGTCGAGGCCTACAAGCGCTCGCGCGAAGATCTCGTGTCTCCACGCGGCGCGATGGTGGAGTGCAAGGGGTGGCTCGAGGAGATGCGGCGCTTCGGAAAGCCGCTGATCTGCGGTGCGCCGAGCGGCTTCGATTTCACGTTCATGTACTACTATTTTCAACGCTTCATCGGCGAGAGCCCGATCGGTTTCGCGAGCCTGGATCTCCGCAGCTACGCGGCGGCGGTGATGAAGCGGCAATATCGCCACGTGGGGAAACGGCAGTACCCGGCGGAGTGGATCGATGAGAATCTTCCGCACACGCACGTGGCCCTCGACGATGCGATCGAGCAGGGCTGCATCCTGATCAACATGATGCGCGCGAACCTCGATCTGCCGCGGATCCCCGAGATGATCGACCGCCGCGAAGGGGCCGTTCCCCATTAACTGTTAAGTACTGACGGTACGAGCGAGGACATTACGATGGCAACACAGGTCGCGGAACGCACGACGGCACTCGATCGGCTCGATTGGGACCACTTGCATTTCTACGTCGGAAATGCGAAGCAGGCCGCGCACTATTATGCGACCGCGTTCGGCTTCACGATCGCCGCGTATGCCGGCCCCGAGACGGGCATGCCGGGACGCGCATCCTACGTGCTCGAGCAAA
>Ga0116226_10006925_pt1 | contig 10213 bp, 8 predicted proteins | sample S1TSphfallax_FD_89692 | JGI IMG/M metagenome (GOLD analysis project Ga0116226, IMG submission 89692) | Host-associated microbial communities from peat moss isolated from Minnesota, USA - S1T2_Fa - Sphagnum fallax MG | ecosystem: Host-associated > Plants > Peat moss > Unclassified | place: USA...
AAATTACTTTTACAGAAATTCAACCTTACTTAGAACAAGTACTTTCCGATCGCCCCAACGACCTTGATTTAGTCCATGAGTATGACGCGACTCCTGTTCTAAATTTTGTGATTAACGAACTCTACGAAACCGATTTTGGACGCTGCTATTTAGCGACAAAAACTTTACTAGATATCTATCCCCAAGAAGCACCCCAAGCGCTCTTAGAAACTTATGGGGACAAGGCATATAACGATTATGGCGCTCATTATCATGTGATGAAACTTTTCGGGTGGCTGAAATATGCTCCCGCCTACGATTTGTTGGTAGAAAACCTGCATAACCGCGAACCTCAGTTTCAAAAATCTCGTGCGGCTTGCGCGATCGCTCTTGCTGAATTGGGTGATTCACGAGCAATTCCTGAACTCAAAATTTGCCTCAATACGCCGATTTGGGATTTGAAATATGCTTGTTTATTAGCGCTAGACCGCTTAGGAGACTCATCTGGTCGGGAAATTTGCGCTGGCGATCGTGACTGGTTAATTAGGGCGAAAGCTAAGTAGAGCGGCGTAAATAATTAAAGGTTTGTAGTATTTGCGAACAGAAGTAGGGGCATCTGTACACCCCTACATGCGTTTAGGACTTGCTATTGGTGACTGCCTCGTTTAACACTAGCTCTGGTTGTGGTGTTTCCTCTTCTTCTGGTAAACCGTAAATTGACCTGTACAAATTTACGTACTGCTTGGCAGATTGATACCAACTAAAATCTTCACCCATGCCCCGTTTTTGTAGTTCTTGCCATTGTGGTTTGAAACGGAAGCCTTCCCAAGCCCGGATCATACACGTGAAAAGGTCTAGTGGTTCATAGCGGTCAAAGCAATAACCTGTGCCTGCGGCATTTTCGGGGTCGTGATGGCTTACGGTGTCAACCAATCCACCTGTGCGGCGGACAATGGGTACAGAACCGTAGCGCAAAGCCATCATTTGGCTGATACCGCATGGTTCAAAACGACTAGGCATTAAAAAGGCATCAGTACCAGCGTAGATGCGGCGAGACAGGGCATCGTTATACAGTAAATAAGTTGCCATCCGTCCGGGAAAGCGGGATGCTAATTGCCACATCTGAGTTTCATAGTAGCGATCGCCTGTCCCTAAGAGGACAAACTGTGCATCTGTATAAGATAGGAAGCGATCGAGGATTTGTAATATCAAATCAATGCCTTTTTGTTCCACTAATCGGGTCACAATGCCAATTAAAAAGGCTTTGGAATTGACTTCTAATCCTACTTCTTCTTGCAAAGCAATTTTGTTAGCCTTGCGTTTATCTAAGGTATCAGCAGTGAAGGTTTGGGCAATATACTTATCATTTTCTGGATTATAAACTTCAGTATCAATACCGTTGATAATCCCAGATAATTTACCGCTAATAAAGGACAGCAAACCTTCTAATGTTTCACCATAAGTAGGTGTCTTGATTTGCTCGGCATAGGTGGGCGAAACTGTATTTACTTTATTGGCAAATTGCACCGCCGCTGCCATTGTGTTGTGTCCTTGCATATACCAGGGACACCAAGTAATTTTCTCTAAATACCAACGCCACGGCCCTTGATAAGCCAAGTTATGAATGGTAAACACGGTAGTGATATCAGGATCTTGGTGCATCCACACAGGAATCATCCCCGTGTGCCAATCGTGGCAGTGAATAATTTCTGGTTTCCAGTAATTCCAGGCAAACTCGACTGCACCGTTGGCAAAGAAAGTGAACCGCCAATCTTCACCATCTCCAGAATAAATGTGGCGGGGCAGGAAAACGGGATGTCCAAATAAATACAAGGGAACATCAGTACCAGGCAGAACGCTTTCATAAACAGCAAATTCCTGGAACATCGCATTTCCCCGCCAGATGGGTTCTTTGGGAATTTCCATTTTGTCTGGCAGGAAGCCATAGTAAGGCAAGAATATCCGCACATCATGCCCCATTTCTCTCAGAAATTTGGGTAATGCCCCAACAACATCACCCATTCCTCCTACTTTGGCAATGGGTGCTGCCTCTGCTGCAACAAATAGAATCCGCATGGTAATTTTTGCTTCCCCGAGTCTATATTTGTCAAATTGACTTTTTGATCCCAACCCACGCGATTTGTCGCGTTTTTGGTCCAACGGCGATCAATTCTTATCTAATCACATCGGCTTGCCTAATTGCTTAGGAACCGCGCTGAATCACCGCAAAAATTTCTGATAAAATTTCTTGCGCCCCCTGTTGCCGCAGCAGTCCTGCTAGTTCTGTACCTAGCGCTTCGGCATTGTGAGCTTTCCCTGTGACAGTATCTTTTACCAGCTTTTGACCATCTATACTGGCGACTATCCCTGTTAAGGTCAAATTCTCACCAGATATTTCTGTATTTACACCAATAGGTACTTGACATCCGCCCTCTAAAGAGCGTAAGAAGGATCGTTCGGCGAGACAGCGATCGCGTGTTTCGGAATGTTCGATCGCTTTGAGTAGAGACAGCAATTCACTATCATCAGCACGACATTCTATCCCTAAAGCACCTTGTCCAACGGCGTGGAGAGAGATTTCTTTGGGGAGAATTTGATGAACGCGATCGCTCATTCCCAATCTTTCTAACCCGGCGGCGGCCAAAATTAGGGCATCGTATTCGCCTGCATCCAGTTTTGCCAAGCGTGTAATTAAGTTTCCTCGCACATCTTTAAAAGTAAAGTGGGGGAAGTGGTGGCGTAGCTGTGCTAGTCGCCGCAGTGAAGATGTACCAATTACCGCACCTGCGGGCAAAGTGTCGATTTGTTTATCTTTGTGCTTTTCATGCACCACTAATGCATCTGCTGGATTTTCCCGTTCAGTAATTGCTGCCAGTGTTAATCCTTCTGGTAAGTTAGTCGGCAGATCCTTGAGGGAATGAACCGCAAAGTCAATCTCTTGATTGAGCATTCCAACTTCTAGTTCTTTAGTAAAAAGTCCTTTATCGCCAATCTTAGCTAATGCTACATCCAGGATTTTGTCGCCTTGGGTAGACATGGTGTGGACTTCAAAAGTAATATCAGGGAATCTTTTCTTGAGTTGCTCTTGTACCCAGTAGGTCTGAACCAGAGCAAGTTGGCTTTTACGTGAGCCAATCCGAATTGTGCGTGGGGGACTAGAAACAACTGATGTCATAAAACAATATAATATCGCAGGCGATAAATTCACTCTCATCTAGACTACCGTAGTCAGGGACTTCTCGGAATTTTGGGTTTTGGATTTGGGATTTGGGATTACAATTCTTTACCAAAAGTTTGTTTTAACTAATTCAGCAGAAGTCCACGCTTTGTGGACTGATGGAAGTCGCTTTGCATCTACGTTAAAAAAATGGACTTTTACTGAGAGTTTTAGGCTTAACCCAAGCGTATTGTCATTTAGTCCACTTAAGTGGACTTCTGCTATTAGCCCTGAACTTCAGTTCTGGGCGGGATATCGGTCAGCATGACAGTTTCACTCTGACAAAAATGTGGGTAGAGGATTTTTCGACTTGTGTGTACACCGTAGCTTAGAAGGAGAGAGAAATAGAAGAGAGGTTTTCCAGATACCGTGAAAAGTCAGTAAAACCAGGGAGAGGTTTTTTGTTCTCTAACTCGTCGAACTCACATTGCTTCAGAAATCTTGAACAATACTAATTAGACTTATCTTTTAATGGGAGAGCGATCGCACAAGTTGTACCAATTCCGACTTCAGTCGTGATGTTAATACAACCCTGGTGCAAGTCCACACACTTTTTCACCACTACCAATCCTAATCCTGTACCAGGAATGCTTTTGACATTCTTGCCACGATGAAACGGCTCAAATAGCTGCTTTTGATCTGCTAAAGGAATCCCAATACCCTGATCTTGAACTTGGAGAATCACCGTATCTGATTTAAACTCCAGTCCCAAATGAACATTCCCCCCTTGAGGAGAATATTTAATCGCATTGAGCAGCAAATTAGACAGAATGGAACGCAACAACCTTTCATCCACCCAGGCTGGAATAGCTTTTCCTTGACAAACAAAGCTAAGTGTGTGTCTATCGTCTGTACTGAGGCGCATTTCTTCCACAAAATAACCACAGAATCCTTCTAAATCTAGAAGTTTGGGATTAAATTCTAGTTTTCCGGTTTCGGCTCGGTTGATGGTCAAAATATCGTCTAACATCTGAACCATATTTTTGACAGAGAGTTGAATTCTCTGCAAGTTCCTTAGTCGCTTAGAAGAGTTATCCCATTCATCCTGACAGTTCTCTAGTAATTGGGCGGCTGCTAAGGCGGTACTCAGAGGTGTACGAAACTCGTGAGATGCCATTGAAAAAAAACGGGTTTTCAGGACACTAAGTTCTCTCTCTCGCTCCAGTGCCATCCGAATTTCATCTAACCGCTTGCGTTCTGTGATGTCGCGGCAGTTAACCATAATTCTAGTATCTGCCGTATTATCTAGAAATTTCTGGCTAATAGCTTCTAACATCCGCCACGAGCCATCTTTGTGCCGACAACGAAACTCTATTGGGGCAGTAACTTCTGAACTTTGGATGGCATGAGTAAAACTATAGTAAGTATTAGTAAAATCATCCTGGTGAATGTAATCTAATAAGTTTTTGCCAATCAGTTCTGCTGCTTGATAACCCAAAACCTTTTCTACGGAAGGACTTTCGTAACGAATAGAACCATCTATATCCAAAATTTTGACGATATCTAGAGCATTTTCAATTAATGAGCGGAAGCGTTCTTCGCTCTGGCGTAACGCCTGTTCAGCTTGCTTGCGCCCGGTAATGTCCCGTTGTACTGATATCCAGTGAGTATACCAGCCCTTTTGATCAGCTACGGGTACGATGCTGAATTCATTCCAGAATTCAGAGCCGTCTTTGCGGTAGTTAATTATCTGAACGGTGACTGGTTCCCAACGAGAAAGCGCAGTCCAGACTTTATCCAGTTCAACCCGACTCGTTTTCGCTCCTTGAAGGATACGGGGCGTTTTACCTAAAACTTCTTTCAGACTGTAACCTGTGATTCGGGTGAATGCTTCATTGACATAAATAATATGCGGCCCAGGTTTGCCAATGGGTTGGGCTTCAGTGATAACTACACCATCATTAGTATTTACAACCACAGATTGCAGCAATCGGACTTGTTCTTCTTGCTGCTTTTGGTGTGTGATATCAGCGATCACTGCCACCATACCGTTGATACTATCGTTACTATCATGCAAGGGAGCCGCAGAGAAAACTATATCGATCGCAGTGCCATCTTTTTTAAAACGGCGCAATTCCACTCTGGTATAAGTTGTTCCTTGTAATATGCTCTGTTGCAGAGTGTTATATTCCTCTAATTGGTCATCTAAAAAAATAGGGTTCGGACGGTCAATTACCTCCGCCTCTGTCCAGCCAAACATCCGTTCAGCAGCAGGATTCCAGATTTTCACATTCCCTTCTAAATCAAGTGTGAAGATGGCGCGAGGAGAGGCAGTAATTAGAGCTTGTAAGGCGGCTTGTGTGCGTTGACGTTCAGCAATTTCAGCTCGGAGGGAGACATTAGCTTTAGCTAACTCTTGAGTCCGTTCTTGAACACGGTGTTCTAATTCAGCATTGAGTGTTTGTAGCTGTTTGTAAAGTTCTGATTGTTGGATGGCGATCGCAACCTGGGTTGCAAGTTGCTTCATCAATTCAATTTCCCAAGATTCCCAGATGCGAGTGCGATCGCACTGATGGGCAATCAATAAACCCCAAAGATAAGGTGTAGAAGCAGGTGTTTGGCGATCTCGTTGTTTATCTGCTTCCCGATTTTCTTGGAGAATTGGCACTACCAACTTGGCTTTGACACCGAATTGTTTCACGAAGTCTGCCAGACATGGTTCGACATCAGCTTGTTCAACATTAGCGATCGCACGGGTTTTCCCCAATGAATAAGCTTGATGATACTCTCTAGGAAACACTTCTTCTGGAAAGGTTTCTCCCAAAATTTTTGTGTATTCAGGTAAAACTGTTTCAGTAATTGCGCTACCAGTGCCATCTTCCCAAAGGCGGTAAATTAACACCCTATCTGCTTGGAGAAACTCGCGCACTTCTGCAACGGTGGTAGTAAGAACCTCTTCTAACTCCAAAGACTTACGGATATGTTGAGCAATCTGGTTTACCAATCGTTCCCGCTCAGTTTGTTGCCGCAAAATCACTTCTGCCCGTTGCCGTCTATTTACTTCTAGGTTGAGAAAATAGTAAACTACCCCTAATGCAATAATGCTAAAGCCAACACCGAAAGGGGCAAGATTAATAACGCTAAAATTTGGCATTAGCATAAAATTGATGTTACGGAGAAAAGGCAAATCTCTATTTCTAAATGTTAATTTTTAATTGGTTCTTTTTACTTTTTAAGTAATAGCATACATCTTAACGCAACCATAGAAGTCGCCAGGCATCAAAAAAAATTAACAATTTTTATCAAATCTAGTGTACAAACCACCATATTTAAACCAGTATTGCCTTAACTGATGACAAGGCGTAAACAAACTGGCTTTGACACGATAAAGAAAAACTTGCCGATGATCGCCCATCCAAATTTTCTCAATCGGCTCAACAGAAATTAATGTTCCTCCTAAAGCGGCTATACAGTCATTAAATCTCTCAACGCAAGAATAGTCTATAGTTTCAAATATAAAAAAGTGGCCAGAACAGATTAAATGACGGCTTCTTATCCAACATTGGAGCTTTTTATGCGCTTGTGGCGGCAACATTGTTTTGCTTCAACTAATTTGATATGAATGCAGTGGTTACAGAGCTTTTTAGATCAATAGATTTCTTGCATAAATCATTTTTTGGGTTTGCGCCGAGAGTTAAGCAAAGTGCGATCGCCTAATATAGCGATCGCTCCTCGCTCAACTTTCAGTTAGTATCCGCCGAATTTTGGCAAGTAACCAAATGCAGTTAGGTAAGTAAACAAGACAATTAGCCCTAAGAACGAAGCTAATAGCCATAACACTACATCCCTGTCCGAACTGCGGAGGAAGTTTTGTAAATTAAAAGGCTCAACCCGTTTTCTAGTTATGGAAAGCAGTAATTTATCACGATAATCTTCGCCATAGCGAGCCATCCTAGCAAAAGGTAATTCACCTTGAGAGCGTCCTTGCAAAATCCGTCGCCGTTGATAGGGAACTGTATTGTAACCAAAGTTACTAATGTATTCCTCACCATCCAGCAAAGCGTCGATAAACCCTTGTATTCCTTTGGTAGCTAGCACAATCGACCATGCTAGTTTTTCGCGTTCATTGTAAACTTCACGACCGAGGAAGCGCTGTACGCATATCTGCACAAAGCGGTAGTTATTGTTGCTTTCATAATTGAGTCGCCGAAATGCATCAGATATTGCTAACCCTCGAATAAAATCCCTGACTGTGATTTGACCGTTTCTCAGTTGGGATTCTAAAAAAGGTTGGCGGTTACTATCTAACATCTGTTGTTCGTGGAAAATCTGGCGATAGGCTGCCATAATCAAGGCATCCATTTCTACTGACGATGGCAAATACTCGGCTGTATAAATTCTAGGTTGCTCGTCGCCAAGAATCTCGTATCCAGATACACGGTGATTTCGAGATGAAGGGGAGTAATTTAACAAAGGAATAGTCATAATGATTAAGGGTATTGGGCATTGGGCATTGGGCATTTGTTCTTAATTACCCAATTCCCAGTTCCTTGACTTGTAATTGCTGTAAAACTGTACTAGTTAACAAGGGTGAGCCATTTTCTGAAAATCTCCTGGCTAAAGATAGAGTTCTTTTGGAACTTTATAAGGAGGTTATTAGAAACCCACATATGATGAATGATGACATACTAAAAGTAAGGAAATCGCTTAGGAAATAGTAAAGAAATCGGAAAGAAGTAGCCAAATCTGGAAATTGTTACTTTTTGCAATATTTTCTCAATGAAGGTTCGCTGTTTGTTTTAAACATACTTTAATAGTTAAAAAACAATGCTATGCGAATTCTCCTAGTTGAAGACGATGTACGTCTTGCCGAAACTTTAGCAGAAGCGCTTACAGACCAGCGTTATATGGTTGATGTGGTGACAGATGGTGAAGCAGGGTGGAATCAAGCCAAAATGCTGGATTATGATTTGCTGCTGCTGGATGTGATGTTGCCAGAACTGGATGGAATTAGTTTATGCCATCGGCTGCGATCGCACAGCTATAGTATGCCTGTTCTCATGCTGACGGCTCGTGACACTGTTAGCGATAAAATCACCGGACTTGATGCGGGAGCAGACGATTATGTCGTTAAACCAGTGGATTTGCAAGAACTATTTGCACGAATTCGCGCCTTGCTTCGTCGGGGTAATGTTTCATCGCCGCCAATCCTAGAATGGGGCAATCTGCACCTCAATCCCAGCACTTATGAAGTGAGTTATGGGAAGAATATGCTACATTTAACCCCAAAAGAGTACGGAATATTAGAGTTATTGCTGCGAAATGGTCGTCGCGTTCTGAGTCGCAGCGTAATTATCGAACATATTTGGTCGCTAGAGTCTCCTCCAGAAGAACATGCCGTGAAAGTTCATCTCAGAAGCCTGCGTCAAAAGCTCAAAGCAGCAGGAGCTTTTGAAGATTTTATTGAAACAGTTCACGGTATTGGCTATCATCTTAAACAACTCGACTGAAATCCTTTGTAGAGATGTTGTAATGCAACGTCTCTTAGAGGTTTCAAATAACCTCCTAGCTCGACTTATCCATTTTTTGGCAATACGATCACCTAAGCTGAAACCTATATGGAACAGTAGTTTGACTTTTTTATCTCCATCGATAATCTGTGATATAGAAAAAGTATTTGCCAAAAAGCCAGGGTTTTTGCCGGATAAAGAAAACCAAGTTCTTAGTTTTGGATAAAGTCGAGCTTAGACTAATAGTCTGTGAAGAAATAATTGACGGATAAATTTTCTGTAGAGACGGCGATTTATCGCGTCTCTCCAACTGTCAAAATGGGTTTGACAGACCACTAGTTAAGATTAGGAATAGACAAAACATACCAAAATATACGTCAGTATTGGTATATTCCGACGGAGAAGACTTATAAACTAATTACAAAACATAAACCAGCCGCCAGAAGGAAGTCGAAATTTCACAAGAATGCTAAAAAGAATTTGGTATTTTAGTGATCTAAGTTTAGCTTTTATATTTTATGAATCGTTCTCCTTTTATGAATCGTTCCGCTTGCCTGATCTTCAATCCAGTTGCGGGTCAGGGAGACCCAGACATAGAACTAGCAGAAATTCGGGCAATATTAGAGCCAGATATTGACCTAGATATTTATCTCACAACTGAAGAAATCGATGCCGACCAACTAGCCTATGCAGCTGTAGAACGAGGGGTAGAGGCAATCATTGCTTCGGGGGGAGATGGCACTCTTTCGGCGGCGGCAGAGGCTGTAGTGGGTACTGGTATTCCATTTGGCATCATTTCACGAGGAACCGCAAACGCTTTTGCCACAGCTTTAGGAATTCCTGACACGATCGCAGGTGCGTGTGACACAATTTTGCAGGGAGGAACCTGTGATGTAGACGTAGCCTATTGCAACGATCGTCCAATGGTACTCTTGGCAGGTATTGGCTTTGAAGCTGAAACTGTAGAATTGGCAGACCGGGATGCCAAAAATCGCTTTGGAATGATGGCCTATGTTTTGGCAGGAATCCAGCAACTGAGAAATTTACGTAATTTTGATGTTGAAATTGAAACAGAAGACAAAATAATTAAAACTAGCGCCTGTGCAGTAACAGTCGCAAATGCCGCGCCTCCCACTTCAGTTTTAGCTCAGGGGCCGGCAGGTCTGGTTTATGATGATGGATTACTAGATTTAACGATTGTAGCTCCAGCTAACAAGGCAGGAGCGATCGCTGCGACATTCCATCTATTCCAAACGGCTTCTACAGGTAACGCCGTAGAACGGGATGATATTGGTTTTCTGCGAGCCAAACGATTTAAAATTACAACTGAGCCACCACAAAAGGTTGTTCTAGATGGTGAAATAGTGGGCACAACACCAGTAGAAATTAAGTGTGTACCAGCAGGATTGAGAATTTTTGTGCCATTAGTAGAAGAAGTTGAGCCTACAGAAAAACTAGAGGGACTCCCTAATTTGACTATTGAGATGAAAGATTCGGTAGGGGAGTGATACCGTTTCACCTCAAGATTGATACAGATTCTTGCAGGGGAGGCAGGGGGAGCAGGGGA
>Ga0116226_10006926_pt1 | contig 10212 bp, 8 predicted proteins | sample S1TSphfallax_FD_89692 | JGI IMG/M metagenome (GOLD analysis project Ga0116226, IMG submission 89692) | Host-associated microbial communities from peat moss isolated from Minnesota, USA - S1T2_Fa - Sphagnum fallax MG | ecosystem: Host-associated > Plants > Peat moss > Unclassified | place: USA...
TATCGGTAATCTCGCCCCGGTTCAGAAGGTGGGCGGGGCCTGTATCCGCATCGAAGCGCTCCCAGAGGGCCGCCTCGAACATCGCCTGGGCGGAGGTGACCCAGCGCGCATTGGCGATATAGGCGGTCTTGTCGCCCCGGACGGTCAGAATGTGGTCTCCCGCCGCGGCGCGATCAAAGTTGCCCACGGCGCCGCGAACCGCAAAGCCCTGGGCGCCCGGGGGCGCCGGCGCCGCGGCGGCGGGCGCCGGCGGCGTCAGGCGATAGAGCTGAACGGGCTCTTCCTTGGGAAACAGGGAGATGCAGCCACTGACGAGGAGGCTGAGCGCAAGAACGCCAAGGCGCGCGCGCGAAAGACCTTTGGGCGTCATGGCCTGACCTCGACCTCCTTGGGCGGCGCCTTACCGATAAGGCCCCTGGGGTTGGACTCCACATCGCTCAGCACACGGTCCAGATGGTCCGTGGCCATCTGCAAGCTTCTCAGGGCGCTGGTCAGTTGGGGAAGGCCCGTTTCGGCGAAGCTCTGGCTTGGCCCCTTGAGGCCATCAACAAGGGCGCGCAGATCGTGGGTGGCGCCGCTGACCTCGTCGAGCGCCCCGTTCAGCTTGCCCAGGGACGCCTTCGCGTCCTGGCTGACCAGGGTGTTGCTCGATCTCGCCAGCACCTCGAACTGCTGCACAGCGGCGTCGGCATGCCGCAGGGTGGTCTGGGCGTCGGCGATGATTTCCTTATGGTCGCGAAGTTCCCCGGTGACGGCGGCCACATTGCTCAGGGTCTCGCTCAGCGCCCGGATGTTCTGATGGGAGAAGATCAGATTCACCCGGTCCAGGGCGTCCACGGCCTTCTGGATAATGACGCCGCCGCCGGCGAGGAGGTCGGACAGGGTGTCGCGCCGGCTGCCGAGCTTGGGCACCTCGCCGTCGGGAACCGTATCCTTGAGCAGGGGCTGATTGGCCGAGCCCGCGGAGATCTGGATGAAGTTGACGCCGGTGATCCCTTGGGGCTCGAGGGTCGCATAGGAATCCTTGCGGATCGGCACGTCCGTATTCACCGCGATACGGGCGATCACCAGTTGGGCGTTCCTGGGGTCCAGGGAGATCCTGTGCACCGTTCCAACCTTGATGCCGTTGAAATCCACCTCGCCCCCGTCGGCCACGCCATGCACGGGGCCTTCAAACACGACATCATAGAGATCCTTGTCGCGGCCGAACCGGCTGCCTGTCAGCCACACGACAAAGATCACCAGACCGATCAGCAAAGCCGTGGAGATCACCCCCACGAGGGCGTAGTTGGCGTTACGCTCCATGCGTCATGGCCTCCCCGCCACGCTGACATGCCGATCCGCGGCGGCCCGGCCTCTGGGCCCGTGGAAATAGCTGTTTATCCAGGGCTGGTCGGAGAGCTCAAGCTCGCGCACCGGCGCCATGGCCACCACCCTCTTCTCCGCGATGACCGCGACCTGGTCGGTGATCGTATAGAGGCTGTCCAGATCGTGCGTGATCATGAACACCGTCAGTTTCAGATTCCGCGACAATTCGCCGATAAGGTCATCAAAAGCCGCCGCGCCGATGGGGTCCAGACCCGCCGTGGGTTCATCCAGAAACAGCAGCTCGGGATCCAGAGCCAGAGCCCGCGCCAGGCTCGCGCGCTTGATCATGCCGCCGGAGAGTTCGGAGGGCTTGAGGGCGCCGGCGCCTGGGGGCAGGCCCGTGAGGGCGATCTTCAGCTCGGCCAGATCGCGGATCTGGCTCTGGGGCAGGTCGGTATGCTCGTACATGGGCGCGGCGACATTCTCGCGCACGGTGAGGTTCGACCAGAGGGCGCCTTGCTGAAAGAGCACGCCCCATTTGCGTTCAATGGCGGTCCAGGCCCTTCGGCGCGCATAGCGGATGTCCTGACCGAACACTCTGACGGACCCGCCCTCCGGCTCGCGGAGGCCAATGATGGTGTTGAGGAGGACCGACTTGCCCGCGCCCGATCCGCCCACCACGCCCACCACCTGGCCCCTGGGAATGGTGAGGTTCAGACCATCATGGACCACATAGTCGCCAAAGCGGCTGACCAGGCCGCGCACCTCGATGGGCGCCGCCGTGGGGTCGAGGGGGTCGGCGCCCGCCGCATTCTCAGGACAAACGCTCACAGTTTGAGCTGCATATAGATGAGGGCGAAAAGCGCATCGATCAGGATGGCCGAGAAGATCGCCTCGACCACCGCCGCGGTCACGTGGCGGCCGAGGGACTCCACGTCACCCCCAACGTCCAGGCCCTGACGACATCCGATGGCGGCGATGACCATGGCCATGACCGGCGCCTTGGACATGCCGATCCAGAACTGGGTCACGGCGACATTCTCCACCAGGCGATGGAAGAAGCTGGCGGGATTTTGGCCCAGCACGGTCATGGCCACCACCAGCCCGCCGGCCAGACCCGCCAGGCTCGCCATGAAGACGAGGAGGGGAATGGTCAGGAGGAGGGCGGCGAAGCGGGGAAAGACCAGGGCGTCGAAGGGATCCACTCCCAGCACCCGCATGGCGTCGACCTCCTGGTTCATCTTCATGGCGCCGATTTCCGCGGCGAAGGATGAGGCTGACCGGCCCGCCAGAAGCAGAGCGGTGATCAGCACATTGAATTCGCGCAGCACCGAAATGCCGATCAGCTCCACGGCGAAGACCTGGGCGCCGAATTGACTGAGCAGGTTGGCGCCTAAGAGGCCCACCACCGCGCCGATGAAGAAACTGGTGAGCGAAACGATGGGAATGGCGTCCAGTCCCGCGCGCTCAGCCTGGGCGAAGACCGCCGCCCACCGGATCTTGCCGGGATTGGAGATGGCGCGCCCCGTGGCCACCAGAAGGTGCCCATTGAACACCATGGTGTCATAGATTGTGTCGCCCAGGCCCACGACGCCCCGGCCGATACGGTCGAAGAGGTCCACCGTGGGGCGACGGCGCGGGTCGCCACTCGGCGCGATCTTGCTGGCGTCCGAGACCATCTTCAGCAGCTTGTCGAGGTCGGGCGACGCGAGGATGCGATCGGCCTGGCCGCTGATCTCCACCGCGCGCAGGACTTCGAAGGCGCCGGAGGTGTCGCAGCGCAACACCTGGGTCATATCGATGAGCATGTTGGATTCGGCGCTGAGGCTGCGGGCCAGTCGCTCGCCGGCGACGCCCATCTCCACCGCCGTCCAGGCGCCGGTCAGCACCATGGCGCGGTCCGCGCCGCGCATCTCGATATGGAAATCCGCGCCCTGCTGCATCTTGATGGCGTCTAGGCCCAGATCCCCTATTGGCGTGCGGATCAACCTTTAGCAGACGCGCGGGCCGGGGCTAGCGGTTCTAGCTAGACGGGGCGTGGGTGATCCGAAGGGTGTCGGCGGCGCCGGGGCTGCCCCCAGGTGGGCCGGCGATCATCAGCACCCGCTCGCCCGCCCTGGCGAAGCCGAGGTCCGCGGCCATGCGCGCAGCCGTGTCGGTCATGGCCGCGATGTCCGGCGGCTGGGCGCAGACCCGTGACTCGAGGCCCCAGACAAAGGCCAGACGCCGGGCGGCTGTCAGATTCGGCGCCAGGGCGATGATGGGATGGCCGGGGCGCTCCCGGGCCAGGCGGCGGACGGTGACCCCGCTATTGGTATAGGCGACCAGACAGGCCGTGGAGCGCGCCTCGGCGGCTCTCGTGGCGGCGGCGATCAGGGTGTCGATATCCTCCTCGCCGGTATCGTGCTCCGCGCGCATGACCCGGGGCCAGTTCGGGTCGGCTTCCACCTGCATGATGATGGCGTCCATCATCTGGACCGTCTCGATGGGATAGGATCCCGCCGCCGTCTCGCCCGACAGCATCAGGGCGTCGGCGCCCTCATAGACCCCGTTCGCCACGTCGGAGGCCTCGGCCCGGGTGGGGGCGGGGTTGGTGGTCATGGAGTCCAACATCTGGGTGGCGATGATCACGGGAATACCCCGGCGGCGGGCGGCGCGGACGATGGTCTTCTGGGCCACTGGAACCTCGGGGGGCGCCAACTCCACCCCAAGATCGCCCCGGGCCACCATCAGGGCGTCGCTGGCGTCGCAGATGGCGTCAAGCTCGCGCAGGGCGGAGGGCTTTTCGATCTTGGCCAGGAGGCCCGCCCGACCCCCTGTCAGGCGCCGAAGCTCAGCCATGTCCGCCGCCCGCTGAACAAAGGAGAGGGCGATCCAGTCGACGCCGAGCCTCAAGGCAAAATCCAGGTCGATCAGGTCCTTGTCGGTCAGGGCCGAGGTGGGGATGGTGACGCCGGGCGCCGCCACGCCCTTATGGTCGGAAAGCCGGTCGCCAAAGACCACCTCGGCGTCGACGAAGCCTGGTCCGGCCTCCACCACGACGAGACGCACCTTGCCGTCATCCAGCAGGACCTGGACGCCCGGCGAGAGGACCTTCAGCATTTCAGGGTGGGGCAGGGCGACGCGGCGGCCATCGCCGGGCGTGGGGTCGAGGTCGAGGCGGAGGACCTGGCCCTTGGTCAGGGTGACGGACCGCTCGGCGAACCTGCCTAAGCGGAATTTCGGGCCCTGTAGATCCGCCAGGGCCGCCAGGGGCCGCCCGATCTCATGCTCCGCGGCCCTGATCCCGGCGAGGGCGGCGGCATGATCGGCATGGGCGCCGTGGCTGAAATTCAGCCGGAACGTATCGACGCCCGTTCTGGCGAGCTCCAGAACGCGCTCTGGCGCCTGGCTCGCCGGTCCCAGTGTGGCGACGATGCGCGTGCGGCGCCTACGGATCATTGTCTACCCGCCCGCCGCGGCCGAAGGACCCTCAGGAGGCGCTTAAGGTCTTGGTCGCCGCCTCGAGCTTGGCGCTGAGGACGTCGATCGCCGCCGCCGTGCGGCCGATATAGTCGCTGGCCTCGGCCCATCTGTGGCCCTCAATGGCCTCGCGCACGCCGGGGAGTGTCTTGGCGCCGTACCCAGTCAGAACGCCCGGCGCATAGATAAGGTTCTGGTACCAGGGGCGTCCAGGCAGACCCCGCGCGTCGGTCAGGGCCTGTTCGGCCTCCTGCAAGATGGCGCTGGCGGCCTGGGCTTTCGCCGCCGAAACGGGACCCGCCGCCGCGGCGTCATAGGCCTTGGCGCTGGCCGTCAGCTTGGCGACGGCTGTCAGGAGCGGTGTGAAATCCACTTCCGGCGCGATATCCGCCCGCGCCGGCGGCGCCGAGGTTTCGGTGGGGTCGGCGGCGAGGGCGTAGGCCTTGTCGTCCAGCAGTTTGTTCTCAAGTTTGGCCTGCTCTCGCTCATCGCCGGTGAGGGTCCGGAGCTCCTGCACCTCGCGGCTGATCGTGCTGGCGACGCTGGAGAACTGGTAGGGCGCGAGATCGGCGTCGGCCGCGCGCAGGACAAGTCGGCCGGCCACTTCGCCCAAGGCAACCTCGTAGGCGAAGGTCGGATCGCCGAACCGGCTGAAGTGTTCGAAGGTGTCATAGGCGGAGTGATAGACCCCGCCCGAACTGCCTTCGCCGCCAAATCCCACATCAATGGAGGCGATGCCCAGGTGCTGGACGAAGGGCGTATAGTCGGAGCCGGATCCCATATCGCCGATGGGCAAGGCCCCATCTTCGCGGGCCAGTTTGGCCTCCTCCTTGACCCGGCTTGAGGCGCCCGGCTCCAGGGCGCGCACCTGAAGCGCGGCCAGGTCTCGGTCCAGAACGCTCACCCCTGTTTCGGGGTCCTTCACGTCCGCCGCCGCCTGATTGATCAGGCCTTCCATGGAGTAGCTGGCTTCGGCGCCCAGCAGGCCGCGATCATTGGTGTCGGAATTGATGTAGACGACGGCCTTGGCCTTGAGCTCCTTATCGTGAGCCTCCGCCCATTCGGTGGAGCCCAGCAGGCCCGGCTCCTCGCCATCCCAGCTCGCATAGATGATCGTGCGGGCCGGCCGCCACCCGGTCTTGGCGAGAGCGCCGAGAGACTTCGCCTCCTCGAGCATCGTGGTCTGACCGGCGAGGGGGTCCTCCGTCCCAAACACCCATCCATCCCGGTGGTTGCCGCGGATCACCCATTGATCGGGGTCGCTCGCGCCGGGCATCACCGCGATGACGTCATAGAGGGGCTTGAGGTTCCAGTCCGAGCGGACCACTAGATGCGCCTCAACGCCCGCCCCGCCCACATGGTAGGTGAAGGGCAGATCGCCGCGCCAGGACTTGGGGGCCACGGGGCCGCCGAGGGCCGCGAGAAAGTGTTGGGCGTCGCCCCAGGAGATCGGCACGCCGGGAATCTTGAGAATGGTCTTAGCGTCCGCCCGATCAATCCGGGGCGCGCCCTCCACCGCCCCGATGCCCGGTGTCAGAGGATCTCCGGCCTCCATGGGCATGTCGAGGACCGAGCCGCGCTGAAGGCCACGCTCCGGCCGAAGGGCCCCTTTAGGATAGGGATCGCCCGCGCCATAGCCGTCATCGGCGGGATCGGAATAGATGATGCAGCCCACCGCCCCGTGTTCATAGGCGAGCTTCGGCTTGAGGCCCCGCCATCCGCCGCCGTAGCGCGTGATGACGATCTTGCCCTTCACATCGATGCCGAGGCGCGCCAGCTCCTCATAGTCGGCGGGCATCCCGTAATTGACATAGACGAGCGGCGCGGTGACATCGCCCTCGCCGCCAAACGCCAGATAGGCGGGCAGGGCGCCCGTCTGGCGCGCCGAGCTTTCATCGCCGGGGATCGGGGGCTCGCTAAGGGTCGCGGTGAAGGGTTGGTCCCCCAGGAGGGTCAGGGATTCCTCGCGCGGGGTGGGATAGAGGACCTTGAAGACCTCGATATGGGCGTTCCAGCCCCATTCCTTGAATTTAGCCAGGACATAGTCGGCGTTCTCCTTGTCATGGGGCGAGCCGACCTGATTGGGCAGATAGGACATGAGCTTCAGGCGCTCGCGGATGGCGTCGGCGGAGAGGCCCGAGTCGAACTTGGCCTCAAGGGCGCGTTCAGCCACGGCGTCGGCCGGCGAAAAGCCCAAAAGCCCGGGGGCCGCGCCCGCCGCGCCCGCGGCGCCAAGGGTGAAAACCGTCGCCAGAAGCCATGCCGCCTTCATTCATCTCTCCCGCGTTTGACCCAGATCCAGCCCCAGCGGGGAGGTATCACCGCTTCGCCGTTGCGCCAAATCCCCAGGGCGCGAATGGTCTTGGCGCCACAAGTCTGATCGTTTCGTAACGACGCGCGCGCGCCGCATTGCCGCCCCAAGGCCTTTTGTTGTAAGCGCGGCTCTCACCATCGCCGTGGGGGTGTGGGTGCAACCAGGTGAAACAGTAATGGGGTCATCTTCGGTTCAAGTCCTGGACGCGGAATACACGCCGAACGACGGCGAGCCGTTTATGAACGAACGGCAGTTGGAATATTTCAAGACTAAATTGCTCACTTGGAAAGAAGACATCCTGCGGGAATCGCGGGAAACCGTGAGTCACCTCCAGACGGAAACTGAGAATCATCCTGACCTTGCTGATCGCGCATCGTCGGAGACTGACCGTTCTTTGGAGCTTCGCACCCGGGATCGGCAGCGTAAACTGATCTCAAAGATCGATGAGGCCCTGCGGCGTATCGAGGACGGCGTTTATGGCTATTGCGAAGAGACCGGGGAGCCCATTGGCCTCGCGCGACTGCAAGCCCGCCCCATCGCCACCCTGGGTCTTGAAGCCCAGGAGCGCCACGAACGCCGAGAGCGCGTCCATCGCGACGATTGAGGCTTTGGGCCCAGCCCAACCACCCGCTCATCCTGGCGAAAGCGGGGACGCAGTTCTGTCCAACCAGGCGCAGAGTTTGGCGCGGAAGGTGCGTAAGGTGACGATATGCGCGTGTTCCTGGACGGAACTGGGTCCCCGCTTTCGCCGGGATGAGCGGAATTTTGGGATTGCGCGCTTAGCGATCACGGGCAGCCTGACTTAAGTTCATGTCCATGTCCGATCGCCTCGTTCTCGCCTCGATCCAGGCCAACCCCACCGTGGGCGACATCGCCGGCAATGAGGCGCTGGCCCGGAGTCTGCTCGCGGAAGCGACCCGGAAGGGCGCTGATCTGGCGGTCTTTTCCGAGCTCTTTCTCATAGGCTATCCGCCTGAGGATCTGGCCCTGAAACCCGCGGTGGTGCGCGCCTGCCAGGACGCCCTGAAGCGGCTGGCGGCCGAAACCGCCAAGGGCTGCGCCTGCCTGATCACACTCCTTTGGCCGGGCCCCGGCGGACGACCGCACAATGCCGTGGCGCTCCTGGCGGAGGGCGAGGTGAGGGGGCTCTCGTTCAAGATGGACCTGCCCAACTATGGCGTGTTCGACGAGAAGCGGATCTTCGCGCCCGGCGAGGCCCCGGCACTGTTTGATCTCGGCGGGGTCAAGTTGGGCGTACCCATCTGCGAGGACATCTGGGGCCCCGAACCCTGCAGCCTGCTGAAAGCTTTAGGCGCGGAAATTTTGATCGTGCCCAATGGCTCGCCGTTTCGTCGCACCGCCGACGAAGAGCGCACTGCCGTCGCCAAGGCCCGGGTGGCGGAGACGGGGCTGCCGATGATCTATGTCAACCAGGTGGGGGGCCAGGACGAACTGGTCTTTGACGGCGGCTCCTTCGCCCTGCAGGCCGATGGCGACCTATGCATGAGCCTGCCCACCTTCGAGACCGCGGTCGCGCTTTCCACATGGCGTCGAGAGGCCCTAGGCTGGCGCTGCGTCGAGGCGCCCACGACGTCCTGGCCCTCCGGTCCGGAGGAAAGCTATCGGGCGATGGTTCTGGGTCTGCGCGACTATGTGACAAAGACGGGCTTTCCGGGTGTCATTCTCGGCCTCTCCGGCGGGGTGGACTCGGCGCTCTCTCTCGTGGTCGCCGCCGACGCCCTGGGGCCGGACCGGGTGCGCGCGATCATGCTGCCCTCGAAATATACCAGTCATGAGAGCCTGGAGGACGCCGCCGCCGGCGCCGCGGCGGTGGGCGTGCGGCTTGACGAGATTCCCATCTCTCCGGCGGTGGAGGCTTTCGGCGACATGCTGGCGGGCGAGTTCGTGGGCCTCGCGGCTGACGTCACGGAGGAAAATCTCCAGTCGCGGATCCGCGGCGTGACGCTGATGGCCATGTCCAACAAGCGGGGCCTCATGCTCCTCACCACCGGCAACAAGTCGGAAATGGCGGTGGGTTACGCCACCCTCTATGGCGACATGTGCGGCGGCTATAACGTGCTGAAAGATCTCTATAAAGTGGAGGTCTATGAGATCTGCGCCTGGCGTAACGCCCATGCGCCCTTCGGCGGGCCTGAGGCCCCCATTCCGGCCCGCGTCCTGACCAAGCCGCCCTCGGCGGAGCTGCGCGAAGACCAGACCGATCAGGACAGCCTGCCCCCCTATGAGGAGCTCGACGCCATCCTCTTTGGCCTTGTGGAAGAAGAGGCGAGCCTGGACGAGATCGTCGCGCGCGGTCATGGGCGCGAGACGGTGGAGCGGGTGCAGCGCCTTCTCTACACTTCGGAATATAAACGGCGTCAGGCCGCCCCGGGCGTGAAGATCGGCGGCAAGGCCTTCGGCCGCGACCGGCGCTATCCCCTGGTCAACCGATTTCGGGATAAGCTTTCCAGCTGAAGATCGCGGGGTTGCCGTCAGCTCCGCGCGGCCACCTGGTGGGGCACATGGACGTCGCGGGGCGCCGCCAGGATCGCGGGGAGGATCTCGTCCACCGCCTCCACCGAGCTCCAGCATAGGGAGAAGGATCCGGGAACGAGCCTGTGGTCCACAAAGCTCTCGAAAAGCTCGAAGAGATGGTCCCAGAAGCCGCCCGGGTTGTAGAACACGATGGGTTTGGCGTGCAGGCCAAGGCGTCGCCACGATATGAGCTCGATCGCTTCCTCCAGCGTGCCAATGGCGCCGGGAAGGACCACGAAGGCGTCGGCCTCCTCGAACATGCGAATCTTGCGCTCGTGCATCGAGGTTACGACCACCGTTTCGACTCCGGTCACGGGCCGTTCGGCGCCGATGAGAAACCGGGGCATGACGCCCAGAACCTTCCCTCCGGCTTCGTGAGCCGCCCGCGCGCAGGCGCCCATCAGACCGACGCCCCCGCCGCCATAGACAAGACGTAGTCCCGCATGAGCCAGGCTCTCGCCCAGCCGCGCCGCCGCCGCCAGCCAGGCCGGATCGGCGGCCGACGAGGATCCGCAATAGACGCAGATGGAGCCGGGAGAGCCATTTGATTTGGGATGGCCTTGCGTGATCGACATCGGTCGTCAGCCGCTCCA
>Ga0116226_10006927_pt1 | contig 10211 bp, 9 predicted proteins | sample S1TSphfallax_FD_89692 | JGI IMG/M metagenome (GOLD analysis project Ga0116226, IMG submission 89692) | Host-associated microbial communities from peat moss isolated from Minnesota, USA - S1T2_Fa - Sphagnum fallax MG | ecosystem: Host-associated > Plants > Peat moss > Unclassified | place: USA...
CTATGCTGTCCTGCCCGGCATGGCGGGGCGGGGCTGGGGGCGCATCATCAATGTCGCCTCCATGGCCGGTTTCGCCCCAGGCGTGGCGGGCAATACCCTCTATCCAGGTGTGAAGGGCCTGATGATTAGCTTCAGCCAGGCCCTGGACTGTGAATGCCGCGCCCAGGGGATCAAGGTGACCGCGGTCTGCCCAGGCGCCACGGAATCGGACTTTGCCAAGCAGGCCGGTTACGACCACCTCGTGGGTCCAGCCTCCCGGTTGTTCAGTCAGACCGCTGAGCATGTGGCGAACGTGGCGATCAAGGCGAATGAGGGCGGTCGCGTTGTTGTCATACCGGGTTGGCATAACAGCTTGGCCGTGATGCTGATGCGTGCGCTACCTGAGCCCTGGGTGCGCGCCGCGATCAATGCCGGGGCCAAGAAATACCGCCTAGGAGCCAAGGCATGACCACGCACTTCGACATCGTCATCGTGGGTTCCGGCGCGGGGGGCGGGACCCTCGCCCAGAGGCTGGCCCCGACGGGCAAGTCGATCCTGATACTGGAGCGGGGCGAGCATCTGCCGCGCGAGGCGGAGAACTGGGATCCCAAGGCCGTCTTCATCGAGAATCGCTATCGCGCGAAGGAGTCCTGGTACGACCGGCACGGCCACCCCTTCCATCCGAACACTCACTACTGGGTGGGGGGCAACACCACCTTCTATGGGGCAGCTCTCCTGCGTCTGCGCGAGGATGATTTTCACGAGGTCCGACACAAGGGAGGCATCTCCCCGGCTTGGCCCATCGACCATTCCGACCTCGCGCCATTTTACGACGATGCGGAGACGCTTTGGAGAGTGCACGGAACCCGGGGAATAGATCCCAGCGAACCTGCCGGACTTGGTCCTTACGTCTATCCGGCCATTCCCCATGATCCCGGCATCGTGAAACTTAAGGGCCACTTTGAGGAGCAGGGCTGGCGACCCTTTCCCTTGCCGCTCGGCGTCAATCGCGATGAAGCGGCTCCGCTAACGTCCGCCTGCATCAAGTGCAAGACTTGTGGCGGCTATCCCTGTCTGCTGAAAGCCAAGAGCGATGCGCGCACCTGCGCCATCGAGCCAATACTGGACATGCCCAATGTCACCCTGATGACAGGGCGAAAGGCGGTCCGGCTTGAGACCGACGCCTCCGGCAAGTCGGTAACCGCAGTGGTCAGTGAGGGTGTAAATGGCGAGGAGCGTTGGACTGGCGATATCGTGGCCGTCGCCGCCGGGGCGGCCAACACCGCGGCGCTGCTTCTGGCCTCGGCCAATGGCGCTCATCCCGAAGGGCTCGCCAACGGCTCAGGCCAAGTGGGGCGTAACTACATGTTCCATACGCTGACGGCGACGGTGTCCCTGACCATCGCGCCCATCGAGAGCACCTTCCCCAAGACTCTGGCGGTTAACGACTTCTATTGGCGCGACCCGCAAGGCGGGTTCGACTGGCCCATGGGGCATATCCAGCTTCTTGAATATATGTCGGGTCAGACGCTCGAGGGGCAGCTTTCAAACATGCTGCCGCCGGCCCTCGCGCCACGTTTCCTGTTCGACCAAGTGGCCAAGCGCCTGTTGAGCTTCCTGGTCATCTCCGAGGACCTTCCGGATCCAGATAACCGCGTGCGCCTGGGGTCGGACGGCCGCATCTTTGTCGACTACAAGCACAATAATCTCGAGGGGCATGAGCGGTTGGTTCACACTTTGGGCAAGGCTCTGGACGGCTTTGTCGATCACAGCCATCCTGTCAGCCAGCACCATCTGGAACTCTCGTCGCTCCTGCCGCTCTACGGCACAGCCCATCAATTGGGGACGGCGCGGATGGGATCCGATGCGGTGTCCTCGGTGGTGGATCCCTGGTGCAAGGCGCATGAGCTCGACAACCTCTACATCGTCGACACCAGTGTCTTTGTGACCTCGGCGGCGGTCAACCCAACGCTCACCCTGGTGGCCAACGCCATGCGGGTGGGGGATCACTTGAAGGAACGCCTGGCGGCTTGAGGGCATTGCCGCGGGTGACGCGCTGGGACGGAGGGCCTAATCAGGCGCCATGACCTATTGCCTGGGGATTGTTGTAAAAGCTGGCCTCGTCATGGCCTCGGACTCCCGTTCCAATGCCGGGGTCGATCAAGTGGCCAATGTCCGTAAACAGACGCTCATCGCCGCTCCTGGCGAGCGGGTCATTTCGATCCTCACGGCCGGCAATCTGGCCACTTCTCAGGCGGTGGTGAACCAACTCACGCACGCCGCGGGTTCGGGGCGAGCGGGCGAGGATATTGAGAGCGCCACCACCCTGTTCGACGCGGCGCGGATGGTTGGCGAGCGGCTGCGCGAGGTGATGGACAAGGACGGGAAGTTCGTGAAGCCCTATGGCGACGCCACATCAAGCTTTCTGGTGGGCGGCCAGATCCGCGGCGAGCCGCCTCGGCTCTTTCAGGTCTATCCCGCCGGGAACGTTATTGAGGCCACCGACCGGTCTTGTTTCTTGCAGATCGGCGAGACCAAGTATGGCAAGCCGATCCTCGATCGAACGCTCACTCCTGACAGCCCCCTGGACGAAGCCGCGAAGGTAGCGCTGCTCTCCTTCGACGCGACCATGCGCAGCAACCTCTCGGTAGGTCCGCCTATTGACCTATTTATCTATGCCACTGAGAGCTTCTCCGCCGCTGGACTTCAGACGCTTGGGGAGGGCAACCCGTACTGGCGGGCGCTACGCACGGCCTATGGCGAAGGCCTGATGGCCCTGGTGGAGACCTTGCCGCGCCCTCCGCCGAACCCCTAAGCGTCAGCCCGTGACCGCCAGTGTCTTCGATCTCTTCAAGCCCGGTGTGGGCCCCTCCAGCTCTCACACCATGGGCCCCATGGACGCGGCCGCCGCCTTCGCCGCGCTTACCGCGCCTCTTGCGCCCGCACGTGTGCGGGTGAAGCTCTACGCCTCTCTGGCCCTCACCGGACGCGGCCACGGCACCGACCGCGCGGTCATACTGGGCCTATTGGGTTTCACCGCCGCCGGCTATGATACGGATCTTGCCGAGATGAGGCTTGCGGAGGCGCGGACCGCCGGAGCGATTCATCTTGCGGGCAAGGGCGGCGTCCCGTTCGATGAAGCCCAGGACATCGAATGGGCCGGACGGGAGCGTCTGGCCTATCATCCCAATGCCCTGACCTTCTTCGCCTATGATGCGCAGGGCGGAGAGATCACCCGGCGGACCTGGTACTCAGTGGGCGGCGGTTTCATCCGGGACCAGGACGACATTCTGGGTAACGATCCCGGCGGGCCCGAACCTGATCTTGCCTTCGCCTTCACCTCCGCCGCCGAGCTTCTCGAAATGGCCGATGGCGCGGGCATGACCATCGCCGAACTCATGATGCGCAACGAGGAATCACGGCGTGGCCGCCGCGAGGTGGAGGCGGGGCTCGACGGCATCTTCGCCGCCATGGAGTCCTGTATTGATCGTGGCATGGCCCAGGGCGGCGAGCTTCCTGGTGGCCTGAAGGTCAAACGCCGCGCGCGGCAGGTTATGGACACGATCAGGACCCGCGCCGAGCAGGCCATCACCGACCCCCTTGCGGCCATCGACTTCGTCAATCTCTGGGCGCTGGCGGTGAACGAGGAAAACGCCGCCGGCGGCCGCGTGGTCACGGCGCCCACGAATGGCGCCGCCGGCATCATTCCCGCGGTTCTGCGTTTCTATGTTCGCTTCCATCACGGCACGGCCGAGGGGCGCCGCGCCTTCCTCCTTACGGCGGGTGCAATCGGCGCTCTCTATAAACGCAACGCCTCCATCTCCGGGGCCGAGGTGGGTTGTCAGGGGGAGGTGGGCGTCGCCTGCTCCATGGCCGCCGCTGGCCTCGCCGCGGCCCTCGGCGCCAGCAACGCCCAGATCGAGAACGCCGCGGAGATCGGCATGGAGCACAATCTGGGCCTCACCTGCGATCCCATCGGGGGCCTGGTGCAGATTCCCTGCATCGAGCGCAACGCGATGGGGGCGGTGAAGGCCATCGACGCCGCCCGCCTGGCCCTACTGGGCGATGGCCAGCACTCGGTCAGTCTCGACAAGGTCATCGCCACCATGAAGCGCACGGGCGCCGACATGAGCGAAATCTATAAAGAGACGTCGCTCGGCGGCCTTGCGGTCAATCAAGTGGCCTGCTGAATCTTCACATCCGACGCAGCTTGGGGAGCGAGCCGCATTATGGCCTTGGACTATGGCGCGCGGCGACGGCCCAGGCGGCGCGCCCTGATCATCTCCGGCGCCGCCCTTGCCCTTCTCGCGGTCGGCACGCTGATCCTGATCACGATCAATGATCGCAATGCACGGATTGCCGAGGCCAAGGCGTGGACCGTTAGCGGCGCGCCTTGCGCGCATGGGGTGGGCCTTGCCTGGGATGCGGACGCCCCTCCCCAGACTGTCGATTTCGGCAACGCGCGTTTCGCCCGCGCCCACGGCGCCACCCGCTGCGCCGAGATTGGCTATGACGGTGGTCGAAGTGGCGATGTCTTTCCGGTTTGCCAGTTCGATCACCCTGGTCGCCTGGAGATCACCACCGACCACGGGGCGACGCTGTTCCAATTGGCGCCACTAGAGCCTGCCACGGTCTCTATCGAGCATGGGCTGGTTCGTTGCGCGGTGGGTCGAAGCCAGGACGTGGATTAGAGTTCCTTTGTCGCGCCCCATCGACTTGGATTGGAGTCGTCAGTCATGGCCTTTATCAGCGTCACGCGCCTGCGCATCAGGTCGCTGCTCTTCATGCCGCAGTTTGGATTGTTATTCTTGGGTACGCGTCGCCAGGTGAGAGCCGCAAAGGGTTTTCGGCGGGGCTCACTCCTGGCTGATCGTCATTTAGCCTTCTGGACCCTGACCCATTGGGACAGCGCTGACGCCATGCGCGCCTACATGTTGGGCGGCTCACATCGCGAAGCGATGCCGCGTCTGGTGCATTGGTGTGACGAAGCGTCCGTGGTCCATTGGGAAGCCCCGGATGACACGCCGCTATCATGGCCCGAGGCAGACAAGCGCATGCGCGAAAGCGGCCGCGCCTCCAAGGTTCGCTACCCCAGTCCGCGCCATGCGACTCTGGCATATCTGCCCCCGCGCTTCCTGGCTGCCGGGCCAATTTCACCCGTTGCACGCTAAGGTTCTTATCGCGTGAGCGGCGCGCGCCTTGACTTCCCCGGCGATGACAAGGCCCCATCGCCAAAAGCCTTCAGAGGGAACGCGCATGGACTTCGTCACCGTTAGGAACGGCGAGATCAGCTTGAACGTCGCCGTGAAAGGCGTGGGCCCCCTGATCGTCTGCGTCCATGGTTGGCCCGAGCTTTGGTATTCCTGGCGCTGGCAGATGGACCATTTCGCCGCCCTGGGCTTCAAGGTCGCGGCGCTGGACGTGCGGGGTTATGGCGGAAGCTCCAAGCCGCCTGAAGTGGCCGCCTATAGCCTTCGCCATCTCGCCTCGGACGTCATTGCTGTGATCGATCACTTTGGCGCGGCGCCGGCCATTCTCTTCGGTCACGATTGGGGAGCGCCCATCGTCTGGAACACCACCCTTTTGCATCCCGAGAAGATCCGCGCCGTGGCGGGCCTGAGCGTCCCCTACATGCCGCGTGGAGAGATGTCGTTCATCGAGCTTGCAAAGATTCTCTACAAGGACCGCTTCTTCTATCAACTCTATTTTCAGAAAGAGGGCCCGCCCGAGGCGGAGTTCGAGGCGGATATCCCCGCCGCCCTACGTAAGATCTATTACTCCGCCTCAGGCGACTCTCCCCGTGACGGCCTGCTGATGGATAAGGGTCCCGACTCCACCATGCTGGACGGCATGCCCGCCCCCGATCCCTTCCCGGCCTGGATGAGCCCCGCGGATCTCAAGGTTTATGTGGACGCCTTCACCGCGGGCGGCTTTCGCGGCCCCTTCAATCGCTACCGCGCGCAGAACATCGATTTTGCGGAGCTGGCCAACTATGCGGGCGCTAAGATTGCTCAGCCTGCCTTTTTTGTGGCGGGCGAGCGGGATCCCGTGCGGAATTTCGTTGGCGGGATGGACCTCTACGCCAATGCCGGCGCGGCCCTTGAAGACTTCCGAGGCTCCGTGATCATCCCCGGGGTTGGGCACTGGGTACAGCAGGAGGCGCCGGAGGCCGTCAATGTGGCGCTGGAAGGCTTTGTGCAAGGGCTCCCGCGCTCAGGCTGAGCAGCCCAATGGTCAAGCTCCACGCTTGCCGGGGCCTCTGCGGCTTCCTAAGTCTGTCTCTCCCGCCCCCCCTGCCGATTAAGAGAGATGATCCATGGCCAACGACGCCCCCGTTCTGCAAGCCTATGGCGAAGTGTCTCCAGTGCGGGTGGGCCTTGGCGAAAACGCCCGGACCCGTGGCGTTGAGATGCTGAACCATGTCCTGGCCCAGACCATGGCGCTGCGGGATCTCTACAAAAAGCATCATTGGCAAACCTCGGGCGAGAACTTCTACGAACTGCATCTGCTTTTCGACAAGCATTATACCGAGCAGGTGGACGTCACTGACGCCCTGGCCGAGCGCATCCAATCCTTGGGGGGTGTGGCCCTCGCGGCGGCTCACGACGTCATCGAACACAGCAAGATTCCCCGTCCGCCCAAGGGCCGCGAAGGCGCCGTCGCTCAGATCGAGCGCCTTCTGAACGCCCATGAGATCGTGCTGGAAGAAACACGCCCGCTCGCCCGGGAAGCCTCTGAACTCGGCGATGACGGCACCAACGACCTCCTGGTCAGTCAGGTGATCCGCACGGGCGAGGCACAGGCGTGGTTCATCAGCGAGCACCTGCGTAAACAAAACGCTAGGTAGCCTTCGGGGGGTGGGTGGCCCGCACACTTGCGAAGCCGCGGTCTCTGCGCCAAGGCCTCAAGTCATGACTGATCTAGCGCGCTATGGCCCCAAAGGGGCGGCGGAAATCCAGCTCCCGTGCGCGGATCTTGCCCCCGCCCTTGACTATTTTGTCGGCCATCTTGGCTTCCGTATCGAGACGATATTTCCCGCCGATGATCCGACGACGGCCAGCCTCTCAGGCCACGGCCTTCGCCTGAGACTGGCCCCCGGCGAAGGCGATCCTGGCCTCGTCCGCATGCCCTGCGGGAGCCTGCCGCCGGAAGATGAGCGGGTGCTCACAGCCCCCAACGGAACCCGGATCGTCCTTGTGGCTGCCGACCCTCCCGTTTCCATGCCCGCCCTGCGGCCTGAGTTTGTCCTCAGCCGCGCCGCCGAGGCGGCGTCTGGGCCAGGGCGGGCCGGAATGCGGTACCGGGACCTGATATCGAGCCGTCTCGGCGGACGCTATATTGCCTCGCATATCACCCTGCCTCACGGCGGGCCCGTCGCTGACTGGGTGCACTTTCATAAGGTCCATGCGCAGCTGATCTTCTGCAGACGGGGCTGGGCGCGCCTCGTCTATGAGGATCAAGGCGAGCCATTCCTCTTTTCGGCCGGTGACTGCGTGCTCCAACCGCCCCTCATCCGTCATCGCGTGCTGGAAACCTCCTCTGGCTTTGAGGTGGTGGAGGTGTCGACCCCCGCTTTGCACGAAACCCTGGCCGATCATGACATGGCCTTGCCGACCGGGCGGCTGAATCCCACCCGGGATTTTTGCGGACAGGTCTTCCACCATGGCCGCGCCGCGGCGACGCCCTGGGAGCCCTATGGCGGGACAGGTTTCCAGGTCCGCGATACGGGCCTCTCAAGCGCCAGCGCGGGCCGGATCAGCGCGGAGGTGCTGCGTCCTGCGGAGCAAGCACACCTGACCGTCGCCGCGGGGTCCGTGGAGTTCATTTTCGGCTTCGTGCTGTCCGGCGCCGCGGCGCTCTCCCATCGAGAGGATCACGCCCTGGAGGCGGCGGACGCCTTCGTGATCCCGGAGGGCGAGCCTTGGGGCCTTATGCAGGTTTCGACCGACTTCGAACTGTTGCTGGTGACCGCCCCGGCTAGCCCTCGTTGATTTCGACCCCTAAGGGGCGGGGCGCGCGATCAAAACCCCAGCGCTTGCGGAGCAGATAGGCCGCCGTGAGCAGGCCGAGCCAGGGAACCCCTACGATCCACGACATGCGCCAGTCCGGGCTGATGCCCATGGTGATTAGCAGAGCGCCCAGCATTATGAGGCCCGTGATCTGGATCCAGGGGAAGAGGGCGGTGCGCAGGGGCAGATCATTTCCCCGTTTGCGGCGAAAGCTCAGATGGCTAGCGAGAACGGTCATCCAAACGATGATCGCCCCGAAGAGGGACACCCCGAGTAGATAATTGAAGGCCATCGGCGTGAGCTTGGAGAGGGCGGCTGCCGCCGTCATGACGACGCCTGAGAGCATCAGCGCGGCGATGGGCGATCCGTCGGGATTGAGCCGGCCCAGCAGTTTCGGCGCATAACCGCCGCGCGAGAGGGAGAACAGCATGCGGCCGCAGAGATAGAGGTTCGTGTTCATGCTGGAGAGCGCCGCGGTCAGCACCACGAAATTCATCACCCCGGCCGCGTCGCGCACGCCGACATGCTGGAACACGGTCACGAAGGGGCTCTGCGTCACCACCTTGCCGGCCATGGAGGCCCAGGGCGCCACGGTGACGATGATCGCTAGGGAGAGGACGTAGAAGAGGAAGAGGCGCAGGGCCATGGTGCGCAGGGCGGCGGGGATGGCCCGCGCGGGGTCCTTGGTCTCCCCCGAGGTGACGGCGATGACCTCGATCCCGTTATAGGAAAAAACCGCCACGATCACCGCCAGCCATATCCCACTGAAACCGTGGGGAAACAGGCCGCCGGTGGAATGGGTGAGGTTGCTCACCCCGATGGCCGTGGAACCGAGGCCGAAGATCGCGCAGACGCCGAGTACGATGAAGATGACGATGGCGCACACCTTGATCAGGGCGAAGGCGTATTCAGCCGATCCGAAGTTCTTAACGGACAGGGAATTGATCAGGATGAGGGCGAGGCCGAAGCCCAGCGACCATAGCCAGACAGGCGTGCCGGGAAACCAGTAAGTCATATAGATGCCGGCGGCGACCATCTCGCCCCCTGTCGCGATGATCTCGGCGGCCCAATAGGTGTAACGCACCACAAAGCCGGCCCAGGGATTGAGATACATCTCGGCATAAACGCCGAAAGAGCCCGCCGAAGGGTGCGCCACGGCCATCTCCGAGAGGCTGAACACAACGGCCACCGCGATGAGGGCGGCAAGCACATAGCTGACCACCACGCCAGGTCCCGCATAGCCTATGGCGATCGTGCTACCGGCGAAGAGACCGGTGCCGATCGCCCCTCCCAGCCCGATCATCACCACCTGGGCCTTGCTCAGCCCTTGGTGAAGTCCCGCCTCGCTTGCTGGAAGAGAGGCTTCGTTCACCCGCTCAGGGCCATAAGGAAGGCTGAGAACCGGTCCACCTCTTCAAGGGTGTTGTAGTGGCAGATCGAGGCCCGCACCGCGCCGCTGTCCATCGCCAAGCCCAGACGTTTCATCAGGCGCGGGGCGTACATGTGTCCATCGCGGATGCCGATCCCCGCCGCCGCCGCCTTTGTCGCCACTTCGGACGGCGCGACTTTAGGCAAATTGAAGGCGAAGGTCGGCAGTCGCTCGTCCAGGCGGGCCGTGTCGGCGAGGCCATAGATCACTGCCCCGGCGGCCTTGAGTCCCTGCAGCATCCGCGCCGCAAGGGTCTGCTCGTAGCCGGCGATGGCGTCCATGGCGGCGGCGATGCGCGCCTTTGCCGAGCGAGCGCCTCCAATCTGGCGACCAAGCTCTTCGAGGTGGTCGATTACCACGCTCATGGCGGCGACATTTTCATAAATGAAGGTGCCCGCCTCGATCTTGTGCGGCGGCTCATTGGGGATGAAGTCTTCGCGGAAGGTTGGGAGTGCGCTTAAGGCGCTGAACTTGCCCCACAGAAAGCCCATATGCGGGGCAAAAATTTTGTAGCCGGAGCAGACCAGATAGTCACAGTCCCAGGCTTTGACGTCGACGCGGGCGTGAGGTGCGTAATGCACTGCATCCAGAAAAATCTCGGCGCCCGCCGCATGGGCCAGCTTCGCGGCGCCGGCCACATCCGTGATCGAGCCCAGGGCGTTGGAGGCGACATTGCAGGCCACGATGCGCGTGCGGGGTGTCAGGAGGTCGGCCAGATCCTCCACATGTAGGACGCCATCCTCGCGCATCTTCCACCAGCGGTACGTGGCTCCCATGGGCTCCAGCGCCAGCCA
>Ga0116226_10006928_pt1 | contig 10210 bp, 8 predicted proteins | sample S1TSphfallax_FD_89692 | JGI IMG/M metagenome (GOLD analysis project Ga0116226, IMG submission 89692) | Host-associated microbial communities from peat moss isolated from Minnesota, USA - S1T2_Fa - Sphagnum fallax MG | ecosystem: Host-associated > Plants > Peat moss > Unclassified | place: USA...
ATCCAACATTTGAACTTTTAGATTATCTACACCTCCATGAATAATTCTTGCATTTTATTACCTATAAGAAGTATTGTGACCGGACATGGAGTCTTTTAGGTTTTTGTAGTGTGAATGTTATATTCGTTTTAGGGTTTAGGTGTTGAATCGTCGTCAACTTTCTTCATGCAAGTGGTGGGGTTTATCTCTTCATTATTTGTTAGTGGTTGTGAGTAGGAAAGTTTGTTGCTTGTGTGTTATGTGAAACATGGTGGCAGTTGATGATGGGTGGCCAAGTGCGATTCATGCATGTAAAGAAGAAGGGAAGAAGAAAAGGTTAGACCAAAATAAGAGACGAGATTTGAAGGAGAAAGAAGGTTTATTTCTTGGTAGAAAGAAGTGCAATTTTTGGTTGTAAGAGGGAGCTTACAAGAATAGATAGTTGTTGTGTTTTTCTTTGTTGCACCAATGACTATATGATGGCCCCAGCTTTGTGTTCAAGTTAGAATTAAGATTGATAAAGGGTTGATGTTGAAGGCTGATGACGCTTAAAGGTGGTATGAGCTATAGAATTATAAGGATATAGAAAACTGCATCTATAAGGGCTTGGTGGAAACCTTATTTGGAAATCCAGTGGGTAGTTCATACACCTGAATGGGAACCAGAAACCTTTTTATGGGTATCCTTTGGGTTGAGTAGAATGTGAGTGAGAGAGAAGCAGGATGGAAGAAATCATAGCAAGCATTTACAGATCCATATTTCTCACAAAATTATGTCTCCTTGAGTAGTTGCAAACCAATTTGACATACCTAGTTCAATTGTGGAGTAATACCCAGAAATTGATACATGTTAAAGACTAGACCAAGCATTTCTCTGCATTGATCTATGTAGTGGGGGTGGATTAGCAGCTCATCACAAACTAAATGAACATTGAGAGCGCTGACTTCAAGCCAGACCCTACTAACTATTACGTTCACAATACAAGAATGTTGTTGTTTCCAATAGCAAATAAGGACTACCACTGTAGCAAATTTAGGATAGGTTGATAAGCATGCATCTTTTTAAGAATCACCTGATTTTGGAGGATCACATGATGTGGGACTCCAGATGCAGACTGTTGTAATATTGCCTACTTGATAGGAAATAAGTTACAAACATTATAACAAGAATAAGGTTATGTGAAAATCAAATGTTTTGTGTACCCTCTCTTTTTGGTATTAAAGCTAGATAAGATCTAGTGACATTTGGTCAAACTTATGTATGTTTGGGTATGACGATAGTTGAAATATCATGTCATCATCTTGTGTAGATGAGGTTGGTACATATGAGGTTACATAAGAAATTTGTAAGCAACGAATAGTCATTAGGTTCGATTATCCAAGGGGGCATGATGGACCACAAATAAAAGCAATAATTTTGCATTTCTTGGGTTTTGGGGTAATAATTGTTGTAGGTATAAACCTTGATGAAACCCGAGTTGGGGATGTGGCAATAGAAATAACTCATAAGGGTTTTTATACACACGCTCAAGTTTGGTTGAAATTAAGGAATGGAACAAGGGGATGGGGGTTAACCTCAGAGCTACAAAGGCAATATCACTACACCTCATACCTTGCGTAAAGTTTCACCTTCATTTCCTGAAAGGCAGCATAATGTACCTAGAATAGGAGACATTTGGATTCCCAAACTTTCTATTTCACATATCCATTTTACCAAATTGTACGTCCATGGTGTGGAAAACTTATTTGAATGGATACCACCTTCTTAGGGTGGAACACTGTGGATCAAGATCTTGCATCATAAGTTGGAGGATATGGCACAATCTAGAAGGAGGGTGGCAATTCCAACAAAAATCCATAGATGAACAAAGTTTTTCCACTTTCCCATCTAATGTTGTATCTTTAAGACTAGTAGCAGAAGGAGATCAATCTGAATTTTCAAATTGAATCACAATTGGCTACTTCTTGAAAGGAAGTTTGTTGCACTTGGCATTCCGAGTATGATAAAGTCACAATTAGGTTCAACAATCAATGGAAATCCTTAGGGTTTACATATCTAAAAATGAATTGTTTTGATGTTTTTGGAGCATAAGTAAGGTGGTTGCTAGTGTTATTAGGACCTTTTCCAAAACAATAGTGTGCTTGGAGGATAAGACATGATCTATCAAGAAGGAGTGGTACCTCATGTATTCAGTGACTAACATCTTTGTCCCAATAGTAATGGATCCTTTTAATTCAATAGGAGCAATAGGATGAAAAATTGGAGAGGACTATGGATACATGAAGGTGGTCTAAGGACATTTATGCAACATAACAAGTTGCAACTTTAAATTAAAGCTGAACATTTGCAAAATGACTAGCCCACATGGGATGGATGAATTGTTTTGGGGGCAAGACCACAAGGATGTTAACAAGGCTCACCAAGGTTATTGAAGTGCAAGATCATGTAGATAAATTCTTCAAGATTGCAAAGTTGAATTTGAAAGGTAGGGATAAGGAATGGTTTAGGAGGTTGCCACCAACACCAACCATTTGGGCTAAGTTAAGGACTCTAATAGTGTAGAAGTATGGAGATGTTGATGTTGATGACATCAAGATGAAGCTTGATGCCATCAAACAAGAACCCAAGGAGAGAGTTCAAAAACATTTTGAACGTCTCAACAAATTGTTTCAAAGGGGTAGGATACAAGATGCTAAACAAAGAAGAAGATTTTTGGCCAAATTAAGGTTTGAAATTCGAAAATTGTGTGTGGTGAGGACATTTATGGATATTGAAGAATTAGTAGGTGCTGCAACATAATTGGAAAGAATGTTGGGCGAGCTTAGAAAAACTCCATATGAACTTCTGAAAGAGAAACAAGAAAATGGGGCCTTAGAGGCCATAATGGATAAACATGTCACTACTTTAAACAACATAGTAATCAATTTTTTCAAAGGAACTATGCGCAATCTAGAGATATCATCTTCTTCCATTGTGTTTGGAGGATGCCAAATCTGCAAGGGAGGGGACCATTTCGTAACCACTTATCCAAGATTAAATGAACCACAACCAAAATGTGCCAAGTGTGGCATGTTTCATAGGACAAAGAATTGTGGAATTAAATGTTCCTTTTGTTCAGGTTTAAGGTCATTCTGAGGATAGGTGTTGGAAGAAACCCAAGGATGGGAAATCCCATTTTGGAGCAGCAAATGTTTTGGAGGTATTGTTGAATGATGAAGAGGTGACCATACAACAATTCAACAAGTTGTGCAGGAATGAAAATCTTTTTTCTTACACTCAAATGCCTAGGAGGAGGATACTTGTTGACGTAGTACCAGGAGGAGTTGTACTGAAACCTAAAGTTATAGGGGATGGATTAGGTGTAAACTAGGACACTACAATTAGGTCCAAGATTCTTTCCCACTTCATAAAAGGAAAGATTTCCCTTTCACCTATGGAAACAATTCTCATGATTCCAAAAGAACTTGAACGCCTTGAAAGTTTAGTAAAGTTGGCTAGACAAAAGAAGGATTCATAAGCAATTGAAAATCAAGTATCCATGGTTTTTGCAATTCCAATGCCGAGGAAGATTTGCATCAACAAAACACATTGGAGCAAAACTTTGCATCTATTTGTGGAAATAAACAATTATGTTGTTGAAGGACTAGTGGATACTGGAGCTTCTACATCAGTTATGGCTGCCACTGTAGTCAAAAAATTGGGTATAATGCACCTAGTTATCGGGTTTGAAACTTACAAAATTGCGTCAAGAGTTGTTACATAGGCTCTAGGTAGAATTGACGAAATACATGTTAAAGTTGGAAACATGTAATGCACTATGACATACATGGTGGAGGATACAAACAATTATGATGTATTGCTTGGCCTTGCTTTTCTAATAAAAATTGGTGCAATCATGGATGTAGAACAAGGCCTTATTTAAGTACGACATGGTCCAGGGGCCAATGTGGAGGTGTTGCCATTGATTATGGTAAATGTATTGCAAAGGATGAACCCATAAACACTAATGAAGGACATCACTACTATCTTGGAGAACACATGCATCAATGATGATTTTGACATTTCTAATTGGATGTCGAGTTAAGGCAATCATGTCATGACCAAAGGTGAGGATGCATATGCTTCAGATTCAGATATTGGTATTGATAGTAATGAACATTGTGATGGAGAGCTTTGTCAATTTGAACAAAGTAATGATGAGAATGAATTCAGGGATATTGAGTTGGAGGATCTGGTGATGTTGGAAGGACCACAACAGATCTTGCAACTGATACTACAGGAACAAGTTGACGAGTTCATGGAGGAAGAAATAACAGATATAGATGACTACGTAGATTGGTTGAGACGAGTGTCTGATGTAGAACAGAGTAGGCAGGCCATGTATGCATCCCCACACTATGCAACAATTTCAATGTGGCTACAAGTTCCCCAAGCAAAAGATGGTAACCTTGATCGCAACTCCACTGAACAGCTAGCATCATCTAACCATGATGAGATGAGCACAAGGTGGAGGGAGATCTGTTAGTGAATTAGGGTTGACACTAGCTTGGATAAAGAAAAACAACTTTAGAAGGTTTTGGATTGTTATCAAGATGTTTTTGCTTGGAACAAGGGTGAACTAGGCTGTTGCATTATCGAAGAACACTCTATGGATATGCAAGGGTTTCCACCTTGCAAGGTTTTTCATGGTCAATTATCCTATTGGGAAAATGCAAAAGTAAAAAGATAGATTGATGTACTAGTAGATTTGGGCAAGATGAAACCCAACGATTTTGAATATGCATGTTGTGTCATTCTACTAATAAAAAAGGATGGGAGCGAGCATTTATGTGGAGACTATCAACCATTCAATACACAAAACCGTTGGGATTCATTCCCAATGCCACTTTGTGGATGATGTGATTAACCAGATAGGTAAATCATCCTAGTTTACTACATTGGATTTGCAGTTTGGCTTTTGGCAAATTTAAATGGCTCCAAAAAATATGAAAAAGACAACATTGACCACTAAAAATGGATTGTATGACTGGATAATCATGCCATTTGGTCTTAAGAATGCAACTAGCACTTTTACTTGAACTATGTCAAAGGTCTTTAAGGACTTGGGAAGCAAATTCCTGAAGGTATTCGTCGATGATCTCAATGTGCACAACAAGAGTTGGGAGGAACATCTTCAACATTTGGATGCAATGTTTTTCAAGCTCAAGGAAGTAAACCTAAAATTGAACCCAAACAAATGTTGTTTTGCTACAAAAAACTTACATTTTTGGGCCATGTGGTTAGTAAAGAAGGCACCAAACTAGATCCTGACAAAATTGAGGCAGTTTTGCATTTTCCAAAACCAAAGATGATCATAAACATCAAGTCGTTCTTGGTTTTGACATGGTATTACCAGAATTATGTCCGAGGTTATTCACGACTAGTAGCTCCACTATTTGAGTTGACAAAAAAAATGTTGACTTTATATGGGATGTGGGTTATCAACAAGCATTCCAAGCATTAAAGGCAACATTGGTTGATGCACATATATTCATATGGCCTGATTTCAAGAGACCATTTTGTCTTGATGTTGACTGGTACCCAAAGGTGTTGGAGTTATCTTGTCACAAAAGGAGGGCAAATTTGAAAAGGTGGCGGCCCATGCCAATAAGAGTTTGATAGAAGCACAGAGAAAATTCCACCCAATGGAAGGGGAATGCTACGCATTAATATGGGGCATTATGCATTTTAGATAGTACTTGCATAGGAACCATTTCATTATGCGGAAAGATCACAAACCATTTGAATGGTTAACAATCATATCAAATGTGCATGGCAGGAGAGGTAGGTGGATTGACATGTTGCAGGATTTTAGTTCCAAAATAGTACACCGACCAGGGCTCAGACATACGAATGCTAATGCTTTGAGTAGGAATCTAGTTGGACCAGCCACGGATGATGATGACTTCAGTGAAAAAATCCAAGATATTGGAAATATACAAATTGACACACATGGGGAAGAAGGTGAGATTCTTTCTATTCAGATTGGCAAATAGTCAAAATGGCTCAGTTTTAGGAGACAAGAAAAGGGGTTTTTACAACATCATGAATGTCGTTTTGGCATCAACCACTAGGGTTATGCCGGAAGCCATCAACTTTATATGGTTAATGTTGTGTTAGAGGAGGACTAACACAAGGAACTTGTTCCATATGAAGTAGAAGATAAACAAGGGGCGAGAATCTGTAAGACAATGATGTAAGACTAGCATTGAAGAGAAAGAGACCTGAGTATTATGACATACAACAGCAATTGGAGCTAGTGTTGGCAGCCCAAGAACTGTTTGAATCTTGTGAACATGACTTGATTTCTACAGATTCTGATGAAGAGGAGAAGTGTTGGACAGACACAAGGGACAATGATATATGGAAGGATGTAACTTCCATGAAATTTTTGGAGGAAGGAATAATACCAAACACTGTTGATCTTAAGGAATGCAAAAGAACAAGGAAGAGGATATTGAACTATCACTAGCATGATCAATCACTTTATTTCAAAGGTTTGTTTGTGCCAAGACCAAAAGACCGCATGACGCGCCCCAAGTCCCTTGTTAGACTCAAAAGAGTCCAACTATGTCAAAAAGCGGAATTAGATGGGACTTGGTGCCGCTCCCAGTTTCTAGCACTAAAGGGGGGGGTGAGAGGGGCATGTTGAAAGTTTCTAGATTAGAATAGGAAGAGGGACAAGTTACTTATTTATTCGGTCCTGCATCCAAAACCAACCAACAAGTTGGTTAGAACTCATTCTGCATCCTTTTGGTGTTGGGACAAGCCACGGGTGACCTTGGACTCACTTGACTCACCACAGCCCGGACTCGGGGGAGGCCATCACTTTCCCCTATATAGTATTCTCTGCGTTACTCTATGGCACGCGCATCCAAATGGCTTTTATTCCCGGGACTCCCAAGGAGGAGTCCCGAAACTATCCCGGTTTGGACTCCCGGGACTTTGGGAGCTCATAACTCCCAGCTCATACCTCAGATTGGAATGAGGTCTAAAGTAAACTTGTAGCTCTCCTCAAGAGCTTTCCAACGGTTTGTCGCACTCCATCTGCACACACCGGGATTGGGTCGATTCCCGATTTTTTGTGGTCGGGAGTCAAACTGTCAGTTTGACTCCCGACCCTTTTTTTGCCCATAACTTGTGCTGCAAATGTCCAAATGGCTCATGCGAGGCCATTTTCGACATCTACACTTCAAGGCCTTTCCAATGGTATAAATAACACTTCAAGGCGAGGTGTTTTTCCCTTTGTTGTCGAGCTCTGAAGTTGCGGGAGTCCCGGAGGACTCCCAATTCCCAGTTTTAGGAGTGTGAGTCTCATCCTCACACTTGCATCAAAGTGGGGTTGCGACCGCATGGGACTGGTAATCCAAATGCATAAAGACCTAGGGCATTTTGGAGAGGAAAGGACATTGGCTAAAATCTACAAAAGGTATTTTGGCATAATAGGATAGAAGATGTAAAGACTATTGTGAAGATGTGCCAATAGTGCCAAATGGTGAGAAAGATGGGGAGTATACGCTTTAAATATGAAGAATTGAAGAGTATACCTATTTGTGATCTATTTTATAAAATTGTTATGGACAATATAGGACCATTGCATGAAACCAAGTTAAGAAATAAGTATATTCTGGTGGCCATTGACCATTACTTTAAATGGTGCGAAGTAAAAATGGTTGCTGATCATGGTGCTAAGATTGTAGCCATGTTTCTGGAAAATGACATAATCTGTAGATATGGGGTTCCCAAGTTTGTATTGATTAATAATGGAGGAGAATGGGTAGCAAAGTTTGATGTCATGTGTAAAGACTATGGGATCCACCATCAACATACAACACCTCAATGGCCACAGTGCAATGGGATGGCTAAGCGTTTGATAAAGCCTATTAAACATGGCATAATACTATTATTTGCAACATTCGAAAATGCCAACTATTGGGATGAACAACTAGCGAAGGTTATGTTTGGATACAAATGCAAAATTCAGGCCAACACTAAGTTTTCCCTTTTTATGATATTGACTAGGCACACACCACGCCTTAAGGCTGATAATTGCGTACATTCCCTGATTGTTGTGGTTGATGACACTACTGATGCAAAAACTATGACAAAATAATTTATACAAAATATGAAGTTGATAGTAAGCATCCATGAGAACATTCTGCTCAATGTTGAACATGCACAAAAAAAACAAATGAAGACTTATGCTACCAGAAGAGGAAAACAAACTTTTGAAGGGTTGGTTAATGGACAAACAATGGTTAAGATGAGAAAGCCAAGAAAGAAAAAGGCTTTAACTTCTAGCTAGGAAGGTCCATACTAGTTTGTAGCACATGTAAATGGAATTGGAAATCTTGATTTTGAAGAAGGCAACAAAATATGCATCATTCAAAATGTTGATGGGAATTAGTGGGAAAGATCTTGTAGGACAAATCTATCATGTTCTACGATATTGAAAAAAATGAAGGAATCATTTTTTTAAGGAAGGGAGGGGTTACATATGTGACCAGATAGGGAGTCTTTTAAGTTTCTATAGTGTGAACCCTATATTCATTTTAGGGTTTAGGTGTTGAACCACCATCAACTTTCTTCATGCATGCGGCGAGTTTATCTCTTCATTGTTTGTTAGTGGTTGTGAATAGGAAAGTTTGTTGCTTGTGTGTTATGTGAAACATGGTGGCAGCTAACGATGGGTGGCCAAACACAATTCATGCGTGCAAGGAAGATGAGAAGAAGAAGAGGTTGGACTAAAATAAGGGATGAGATTTTAAGGAGAAAGAAGGTCTATTGCTTGGTAGAAAGAAGTGCAATTTTTGGTTGTAAGAAGGAGCTTGCAAGAATAGATAGTTGTTATGTTTTTCTCCACTACACCAGTGATTATATGATGGTCGGCTTTGTATTATGGTTAAAATTAGGATTGATAAAAGGTTGATGCTAAAGGCTGATGACGCCTAAAGGTGGTCTAAGCTATAAAATTAGAAGGATATAGAAATTGCATCTATAGGGGCTTGGTGGAAACCTTATTTGGAAATCTAGTGGGTAGTTCATACACCTAAATGGGAGCCAAAAACCTTTTTGTGGGTATCTTTTGGGTTGGGCAGAATGTGAGTGAGAAAGAAGCAGGATGGAAGAAATTATAGCAAGCATTTACAAATTCATATTTCTCACAAAATTATGTCTCCTTGAGTAGTTGCAAACCAACTTGACATACCTGGTTCAATTATGGAGTAGTACCCAGAAGTTGATATGTGCTAAAAACTAGACCAAACATTTCTCTGCATTGATCTATGTAGTTGGGGTGGTAGCATCTCATCATAGACCAAATGAACATTGAGAACACTGACTTTAAGCCAAACCCTACTAACTATTGCATTCACAATACAAGAACATTGTTATTTCCAGTAGCAACTAAAGACTACTACTGTAGTAGATTTAGGATAGGTTGATAGGCATGCATCTTCTTAAGAACCACCTAATTCTAGAGGATCACATGCAGTGGGACTCTAGATGCAAAATATTGTAATATTGCTTACTTGACATGAAATAAGTTATAGACATTGTAACATGAGTAGGGTTATGTTAGAAGCAAATCTTTTGTGTACCCTTTTTTTTTTGGTTATGGTATAACCATCTTAGTGTAACCACATAAAAATATAGTTAAAGCCATGAGAAGAAAATTGTATATGATAGCTAATTTCTACCTTAGTAGTTGGCACAAGAAATAAAACCCTAAAAAACTACCTTCAAAAACAATCTCCAACAAAAAATCATTTTTTGGCCAAAACAAATCGCACAAAAAACATATAACAAACAAAAGAAAACCTAAAATAGGCTTATAACTTCACTTTTAAAACCAAAAGATAATGAAAAAAACCCCAACTCAGGGGCCAACATGAAAACCACACACATTGATAACAATTGATAACCCAATTCAACCTTAAAACAAAGGAAAAAGTCGAAAAGATACAAATAATGAGAATGTAAGAAGATTAAGTTTAAACAATTTAGTCTTATTGTTTTCTTGGAGCATAATTTTTTTCAAATGCATTTATGCCACTAAGAAGTTGCAATCTAAAAGTTGCACAAATGAAATAAATCACCTCAACCCTCTAGCACTAGAAAACAAACACTTCTCCCATGAAAATTTTCTCCTCGTGACCACAAATGAACTGAGGCAATTCCATTGAAACAAAAA
>Ga0116226_10006929_pt1 | contig 10209 bp, 10 predicted proteins | sample S1TSphfallax_FD_89692 | JGI IMG/M metagenome (GOLD analysis project Ga0116226, IMG submission 89692) | Host-associated microbial communities from peat moss isolated from Minnesota, USA - S1T2_Fa - Sphagnum fallax MG | ecosystem: Host-associated > Plants > Peat moss > Unclassified | place: USA...
AGGTCATGATTGTCTTTTCCTCCTTTATAGTCCCAAATTTCATGGTTTACCATTTGACGTTGTAGAATTTATAGCCAAGTTGGCTAACACCAAAAGGTTTTCCATTTTACAAAAAATTCTAAACCTAGACCTAATAGTTCTTCTAAAAACCAAAAATTGACCAACATTGGTCTATTGAAGCATCTCACAAAGCTTGCAACAAAATATGGAAAATGACCACAATAAACGGATGAATGTCTCCCAAAAAGCAAGGTCTTTGGCATGGCAATTGTAAAATATGCATTTTTCTCCTTGAACATTGGGTATTAGCACCATGTCTCCTTAGTTGAGACAAAGAACACATGGGAACCCCTAAACTTCACTTGGAAATATTTTTGGGATAAATGTGTTGTTTTTACCTTTTGCTTATATGTGACATAAGATTGACCTCCAACAATACCTATAGTTTAAGGAGACGTTTACAATTCTCTCCAAATATGTGCTTGTCCTATTATAATTACATATGTTTTTGTGCATGTTTGTTTCAATTTGCAAGATATCTATCTGCACACAACATGTTATTCCTTTATATGCACATTCTTTTTACCTTTGCACAAGTAATATTCACTTTGTGTTATACACTTGCACATTAGGTAATTGCAAGATAAGGTGGTTCACTTTTTGTGTTGCATTGAATTTTTGTAGAGTGTATTTTATTTAAATTCCACAAATGTATGATAAAATTTTCAATGTGGCAAAAAAATATTACCAATTTGAATAAGAATATGTACATAATGTTGAAATTAAATAAAATTATATCTTGAACATACAATATTGGATTTCTAAAATGGAATAATGGACCATGGTTTCAAATCTACATGAAGATTCAAATGCATTTTGCAATATAATTTCATTTCAAAATATTGTACGATAACTTTTTTTAAAACATGAATTCAAAAGAAAAATTACAAAAACATGAACCATAATTATGAACTTTTAAATGATTAAATTTTAATCTTATTTTAAATAAATCTTATTTAAATCATTTAAAATTGGATTAATATTTTTTTGACTTTAATATGCATGTCAAAAAGTTGTTTACTTGAACTCTATTCATATGAACTCTAATCAACACATAATTTGCACTTAACATTGTGTCTTTAAATTTTTATTTATTTTCATTTTATTGTTAAAATATCATCTTTTGTGTTGCATTTGTTGCAAATGAACCACTCTAACTTGTAATCATCCCATAACATTTTACTCTCATAGTTTTTTTAAAAAACAACTCTCAAGCTAGCTTGCAACTTTTTTTTGGTGATGGGCACCGCATTCAACACCAAGCTTACTTGACCCCAAGTTTGAGTGCAAAATCCAATTTCCTACTCCGATTAACTCACCTTGAAAAATTACATGTCATGTTTATAATCTTGACTTGGGTATTGGGAAAACAAAGGTTCTATCTAATGCTAACTTTGTCGAACTTAGCGGATAATTTCAAGTATATTCCAAAAACTGCAAAGCTTCTTCCGTTCTAGGTTAAGTGATAGCAATTAAATAGCAGTTGTTAGCTCCTTCTCAACATCCGGTTCTCAAGAGCCGGTTCTAGATAAAAGCCGGCGTTATGGATTAGCTAAGTTATATCGCAGCACCATTAATGGACAATGTGGAATAAACATTAGAATACAACCCTACACCCGCGTAATGTGAGTTGACAGCAGAAAACAGTAGGGTGAGAAACTTCTTTGCATTTCGCGCATTGTGCATTTTCCACACCGTTTGTCTTTGGCGCAGTGTTGTTGGTGTTGCCGCTCGGTTTCTCCTCAGCGATGGCGGATGCTACTACTCTGCGCCACAGAGGATCCGTTGGTCAGCCTCCTGCTGCTGCCGCTCCTCTAGATCCAGTACCAGCTGCTGCTGACCTATCTCCAACTCTGAGTATCAAATGGCGCAAGCTCTTGTTGTTTGCTACGCTTTGTTTGACCCCTTATTTGCTGCTGCTGTACTTGCTGGACGTGGAGAGGCGGATGCTGAAGTCCATCCTGATCAACTTAGCCATGAGCGTCGGCGCTTTCTTCTTGACCATTTTCTTGATCCCAATTGTGTCTGTTTACGTGTTGAGGAGGAACATGTTCGGCTATGATATTAACAAACGGGGATCGCCTGCTGGCACTGTGAAAGTGTAAATTCTCTCAACCTCCGCTCATCAAATCTCTGTCTCTCTGTCTCTCTCTGCTCCTCCCCAAAATGACTCTGTTCCAGTCTTTTCTTCACAGTGGATGTAATCACATTGTGGAGTTCATTCCGTTTGCCGTTGTTTTGGAAGCACTAGGATTTGCAAAATCACGTATGTCATTGCCCTAAAGCCAGCTCTCAAACATTGCCAATGACTTTCTTCATTGCTTCCTGTGTTGTTTCTGTTCTGCGTTGAGGAATGGTTCTAGTGATATCTCTCTGTTCTCAACTACTGAAAAGGCTTGGAAGACACTACTACGTTTTAGGGTTTTCTGTCGTTAGGGGCACAAAACCCTAACCCCTGGTGTCCTATTCGACGTTAGGCCTTACTTGTCCTTTTCATCAGTGGAGTGGGGAGAATATTTCAACAACAGCAGGTGGATGGATTGATGCTAAGGTGGTGGTGGTTGCAATGGCAGGCCAGAGTCGCTGGGCCTGGTGACTGGGGTGGTGTACTTGGTGGTGACCATCCTGTTTCAGCATTCGTACTTCACACCTGAAAACACTATAAGTGAAAGCTTCCCACCTGAAAATGCTGTATGCGATAATTTCCAGCCTTCTCTGTGGTAATCAACCCCTCTAGGTTTGTTTTGTTTGGTACTGTGCAAGTGGGGTAGTGCCATGGATCCACAACAGCTTGTTTTTGGCCAAGGTCAACTCTGAAGGAACACTGCTATGAGGTTCCTCAGTAATTACTGCTTACCATTTCATGTTCATCAGTAGTTTAAGATGATCCCCAAAGACCTTGGGCCAATAGCTGCTTCAAAGATAGAAAATTTCACTTGAGACTGAAGATCCCCAACTGCAAGGGCCAGGTCTTGGACTGCCATGAGGACCTGTGACCTTGGTAATTGAGACAGCCGAGAGAGAAAGTAGTCATTCTGAATGTGCTGCTGAAGGATGATGGTTGTTGGTTTTGTTTGTAGCAATTCAAAATGTTGTGGGTCACCAAAGCAACAAATTTAGGAATATAAGTTCAGTTGATGGTGAGGGTTTGTATCCTGTGTTTGAATCATGGTTGAGGATATATTGTGGTGTGTGGTATTGGGCAGTGGCTGACAGAGTATAATGCAGCACTGGCATGCATATGCTTCATGCTTTTTCTGGGATTTGTGGATGACGTTTTGGATATCCCATGGCGGGTGTAAGTATTTGCACCTCTCTTCTAGTTCAGTATGGCTGTTGATTCTCTAGTTTCCAGTTACCTGGCCTTCAGTAAGCATTAGGAGTCTTAAGATAATTATTTGTTTTTTGCAACAGCAGGGACTACATTTCTGCTTAGTTAAGATTCTGCTTAATTGTATTCCAGAATCCACCAGCCAGCTACTTGAGGTCCAATGCTGTCATGTATCTTTTGGGAAGGTCTTGTGCAAGTTGTAGGAGCTGAATGTAGTGAATCAGATGACAGTAAATGCTTGATTTTCTTTTTTTTGCAGAAAGCTTCTTCTGCCATCTATTGCTGCTCTCCCTTTGTTGATGGCATATGCAGGGAGAACAACCATTGTGATACCAAAACCTCTGAGATCCTCACTAGGTCTTAAGGAACTTAATCTTGGTAAGTCAGTGTATTTTCTCATGTGGTTGAATTATCCTGCCATGGAGTCTCATGAAGTTGTGTGCAAAGTGATACAATGTGACTATAGGGGTAATTGTTGGTTGGGATGGTGAGATGCAATTGGTTGCAGGTTGGGTGTACAAGCTGTACATGGGTCTGCTAGCAGTCTTCTGCACCAATTCTGTCAACATCTTGGCAGGTGTCAATGGCTTGGAAGTTGGGCAAAGCGTGATCATTTCTTGTGCGGTAGGCTCTCTTCTGTGTTGTGTTGCTCTTCCTTTTCTTCTAGACAACTTGATTATTGGCTAGGAGGGGCCTATATATTACATGTCTGTGTGTTATATGAAACCTAGGTGTTTTGTATATTATTTCTTATTTCTGGGCATATAAGTATGCTCTTAGTGACTTCAAAAACTTATAAGGAATTTAGTGAATTGTATGAAGCACTGTACTCAGAGTGAATGATGTCACATGGAGTTAATATTGTTGTGGTTCTTCCCTTCTTTGTTGTTTCTTCTTCTGGGTTCTGAAAGTCCTGACCTGGAAGTCTTTCTTTGACTTCAAGGAAAAGTTTGAACCTTGCTCTGGGTTTCTTAAATTCTCATGAGAGTTATTGTATTAATATTGTTGTAGTCCTGTTCAGGTTCTGATACACAATGTGATGCAAATAGCTCGCAATTCTGGAGAAATACAGCATGCACATGCCTTCTCCATCTATCTGATGCAGCCCCTTGTGGCAACCTCACTTGGTCTACTGGCTTTCAATTGGTGAGTAATGCTACCCAGGTGTCTGTGCATGCCATATTTTCTATGCCAGTCATCTGGTGCTATGCTAGTTTTCTTCAACCTGATGGTTGGAGAAATGATGGCATATCTCAGGATTGGTCTGGTTGACTTACCTGGACAGTGTAGTCAGGGGATGATGCTTTGCTGCAGAGGTCTACATTATGAGTAGCAAAATGGCTTTAGCCAAAAAGTTCAAAGTAGCTAACTGTGCTAGGGTGCTATGGTGCTGCAGGTACCCATCATCAGTGTTTGTTGGTGATACATACACATACTTTGCTGGTATGGCATTGGCAGTTGTTGGCATTCTTGGACATTTCAGGTAAGGTGTTCTGTTTTCTTTGGCTCATGCAGATGTATTGCATCCAAGTAGTCACTAGAGTGGTGTGCTTAAAGGATATCTCAGTGTGCAGGAGATGTCAACGAGTACCCTACGTAGGCTTCTCTATGCTTTTGGCTTGGATGCTTGCTTGTACAGGGGTGAGCTAACTTCAGATGAAGCTTATCCTCACAAGCTTGTTGCAGCTTGATCAAGAAAATCTTTAATTTTTTTTACTAGATATGTCTCTTGAGTGCAAACCAAAATCATGACCGAGCCTTCCTGTTGCTTGTGAAGATGTGACAGAAACTTAGGATGCAGATTATTATATAGTTGTTTGCCCAGAGTTTTGAGCTGATTGTTATCTACTTACATACACCCACTATTGGAAGCTGACAAAAGTCAGTGCTGAGTGGTGGCAGCTAGTTACTGCCAGTCATGATGAAAGTGATGGTCTAACACTTTAAAGTGACTCACTTTAATGTGAGGCTTATGGATGCACTCATTCTTGTTCTGTCAATTGTGGTTTTGCTAAAAATGACACAGTGGTTCCTTTCAACCCTATACTGTGGAGTTTTCTCTCTAATCATATTGATATATTTCATGTACGTTGCTATGTGGGATGACGCATGTCCAAGCTTTCCTAGTGTGGATGCTGGAATATCATTTACAGATTAGTTTGAAGGAGGTGATGTGTTCTGATTTTGGGCTTCTGATTGCACTGTGGTATCTGCAGTGCAGTGAAACAACTTTTACTTGTTGATCTGTGGGAGGTGGTGTGTTCTTCTTTGAGGCTTCTGATTTAGCTGTTGTCTGTGCAGTGAGACATTATTGTTGTTCTTTTTACCACAGATCATAAACTTCATTTACTCAATACCACAGGTACTCATCTTTGTGTGTAAGGCAATAGGACTTCCTGTTTGGGGGTCTGATTTCTCAGTAGTTGCTGGTGCCAGGATCCAATAGATTATTCACATGCAAGTGGTTTTGGGAAGCCTTCTACATTGGTGTTCTATGTGTTGAAGTAGGATGAGCCAAGTCATTGGCTAGTTTTTGAGAATGTCTGTTTGGTTGGAATTGCTGGACAGTTGTTCAAAATTGTCCCATGCCCACGACATCGGTTGCCAAGGTAGGAGACCACTGATCCTCCAGCCTGCATGATCCTGCTACCCAAATATCTCCTCTGGATGGTGGTGTATTGTAGAACTAACTCTGTCCCTCTTCCCCAGAACTTTAAGAAGACAGTTTTATGACATAACACAAGGTCTCTGTGTATAAGGTTGTTGTGGTCAAAAGGGAAGGGGAGCTAAGGTTTCTGCTCCCTAGAATAGTACTGGAAGTATTCTTTTGGCTATGACTTTCTTGTCTCTCTCATGTGCTGAATGTAATAAAACGTTTAGGATTCCTTGTTTTGCTGGAAGTTTTGAGCCATGGGAGAAATGGGTGTTTGATGGTTTCAGTTTTGATCCAAAAACCGGTCTACTGACTGGCAGCAATGACATGAATCTGGTGAATCTCTTTCTGCGCTGGTTTGGTCGTTGCTCTGAGCAACAGCTCTGCATACGCCTCTTGTTGTTCCAGGTATAACATCTTTCTTTTCTGCTGTCCTCCGAAGTACTCTGAAAGCTGTGAAATACCTTCAGTGCAGTTCACTACAAGAAGCATGAGGGTCCTGACATGTGTGATGGTGTACTGTCTACAGGTCTTGGCATGTGGTTTCTGTTTTGCACTCCGATACTTCATGGCTGGGTGGTATAAGTAACTGGTACATCTGTACAGTAGGTGGATTGGAAGATGCAGATTCCTTCATGCAGAGAAACTCTTCAGAGTGCACCATTTCTAATAGATCATAAGCTCCCACTACTGTCTTCAACATCTTTTAACTAATGCCTTTAGAACTCTCCTCTAACAAGGTCCCTGCCTGAAGTATTATTCACTGAAGCATGCTGCTTTATTCATATTCCTAGTTTTCTCACTGTCTTTTGGCATCTCCTTTGTTGAAACTGTGCCACCACAGACATGACATCTCTGATCCAGCCAGCTACAGTTGACTGCCTGGGAAGCAAACCTCTGTACACTGTTGACATCTTTGTATCAGTCTCACAGTGTGCTATCAATTCAGGACAGAGAAGCTCATGTAGTGTTGATAAACCTTTGCTCGGACTCATGCTTAGTTCCTACAGTTCATTTGCTTGGGGTGGGGTCAGGAGTAATCAGCTCCATCACTTTGTTCCTTGTCCATCTTGTAGTTTTCTTTTGGTTAAAATAGGAGAACTGCTATTTTCATCATACTTTGCCACACTATAGTGGGAAGCTTTTCCCCCAAGCATTGGAAGCAGCAGAAAGCAGGTCTATGATATATGAAAAATGGAAACATGAATGAGAATTTTAGCATTCAAGCAAAGCTCTTTGTTGATGAAGCTGTTTTTGTTGCTGTCTCAAGCAAAATCCAGTTGCCATAACCACTATATCTCCTCTTCTTTGTGGAATTGTTGTTGAGAAAATGTGTGCACTGTGTGGCAGTTTGTGATGTTGAATCATTTCTGTGCTTCATGCTTTTGTCCTTGCAAAAAAGTCTGCTCTGTGCAGTAGCAGACTTCTGGAGCTCCAGGAGACTATGAAGCAGAACAAGGCAATTTGTAATGTTGAATCATGTCTGTGCTTCATGCTTCTTTTGTTCTTGCAAAGATGTCTGCACTGTGCTGCCAAACTTCAGAAGCTACCAGAGGAGAGTGTGAAGCAGAAGGATGGAATGAAATAGAGTTTTGTTGGCTGCTCCAGTCTAGGGTTTAGCAGCTACTGTTTTGGGTGAAGTCACAGTTCGGGAATTGCCATTACAAGAGTGAGATGGGTGTGATCGATGAACACAGGTTTCAAGGAAAAAAATTGCAGCATTGTGAAGAACATTATTGATGGTGTCATCATACGCAGCAGCAGCAATAGGGGCAATGGTGGTAGAGGTCTGCAGGGGTGCACTGATTGTGCTTGAAGGCCTGGATTGCAGTGGCAAGAGCTTGCAGCCGTTTGACCTCCTTCTTGCATACCCAAGGGCTATCCGTGGAGGCTTGGTGTTTCCTGGATCACACTATACCCATGGGGAAGATGATCTCCTCCTACTTATCCAGCCAGATGGACCTTGATGATGCTTCCATCCACCTTCTCTTCTCTGCAAATCGCTGGGAAAAACAGTTAGTTCCTCTACCAAAGAACAAAACATAGAAGTCTTTGTCTGCTTATTAATGGAGCAACTGATTGGGAATCCCCTTGACATGTTAAGGTGAAGAATCTGCTGGAAAGAGTAGACAGTTTTATGAATTACGGTTTAGGTTTTTAGGTTTAGGATTAAGAGTTGCAAAGGAAATGGGCAGGGTAGGTGATCTTGAAGTGAGAAGGTGTTGGGAAGTATTATGGCAGGGCTTTGATGGAGGCAAAGCTAAGAGTGGGTGCAACCTTGGTAGTTGACCGATATTCATACTCAGGAGTTGCATTTTCTGCTGCAAAAGGCCTTGATCTGAATTGGTGCAAAGTAAGCAGGCATCTGTACCCTGCACACCTGAAGAAGCTGCATTCTATGGCCAGCCAACCCTGTGCATCCTGAAGAACAAATCATCTTTTCACTCTGAATCCTGAATTATGCACAGTCTGTTCTAGTGCTGACTATGGAAAGAGGCAGGGACAAAACAAAACCCAGGGCAAAAAAGATCACATCCTTGTTCAGAAATTTGTGGAGGATGTGAATTAAAGATAAGTGTGATTTTGTTACACTTTCTTAGCTTTCTGTTTGACGATTAGATTTGCTTGTGTTGCACACATGTGGACTTTTGAAACTGTATAGAATGGACAGAGTTTAGTAAAGGTGTGCAAATTGGTGGTGCAGGCACGAGAGGCAGGGCTGCTGGCACCTGATCTTGTGCTTTATCTCGATATTCCTGCTGAGGTAAAGTTTATGAAGTTTCTATTGCTTTCATATCCCTGCTTCCAGTTTACTTGAGTGGCATGCAAGTTATAGTCATTGTGGCTTCTTTTCGGGTTTAGAAGTTAAGATGTGATTGTATGCCTGGTCCATTCCATGTTCCATTTGCATGGGGATTTTCTAAGAATATGAACCAATCATTAGTCGTTGTGGGTTTAAATATTCAAGTGTCAGAAAATGTGATCTAAGGGCTTCTGAATTTGGCAGGTTGCTGCAGAGAGAGGAGGCTATGGTGGTGAGCGCTATGAATAAGTTGAGTTTCAGAAGAAGGTTGAACTCAATTTCAAATCTTTGCAGGACTCATCCTGGCAGGTAGGTACAGTCAACAGTATGTGTAAGCCTTCTGTTCTGACTACCACTTTAGAACCTTGTGATGAGTTTGTTGTTTGGATACTGTTGTGAATTGTTATATTCAATTCTGCTACAAATGTGGTTGTCCATGCCTTGATTGGTAGAATTTAGCAATATCAGGCTCATGAGATTTTAGTTGGAATCTGCAGTGATGTAGATTGACCATCATTGGAATGTTTTTTCAGAAAACTGCAGAACATGGATGTGACTCAATCGATTGATACCCTGCAATCCATGATCAGGATCACAGCACTCGAGGTTGTCAATGATTGCCACTCTGGTTGGGAGCTCTTTCAAATGTGGCCAGTGAAGAAGCTAAAAGTATCACCCCATTGAAGGCACTACTATCAGGGGTGATTATTCTGACTATTGCATAGATTTGGCAGCTGAATAATTCTTTTAAGTTCTCAAATGCCAGTCATGATAAGACAATAGAGCAACTAAGATTGACAGTGTCAACGGGAACAAAGGTCAGAATGTTGGATTGTAGAGAGGTGGTTTTTGAAGCAAAACTGGCTCCACTCATTATGCAGATTGTTCAGTGAAACACTTCAAACGGATCAACGGTTGGCAAATAGAAACAGTGGATTTACAACATTTGCAGGGCTCATCGCTTTTTATCTGTGATTTACTATTGGTGATTAATGTTATATGTGATTTCTTTTGCAGAAGTGAGTACAGAATCCTTTTAAGTTCTCATTGCAGCAGGGCATACAGAGGATTCACTCCTTAAACCTCAAAAGTTACAGTATGTACATTGTATCCAGGTGTAACAAATCAAAGCAGACTGAACCTGTTAGATCCAGAATGAACTGGTGGCTTTGTTGTTTTGTATTATTGTACTGGTTCAGTCCAGGTGTTGGCCGGGTATTGAGTTTTGATCTGGTTACCAACCCAGGTATTGATGACCTCCCAATTGGGTATTGATGTTTGATAACCGATTAATAACCTGCACACTTTGTATTGAATTTTCAAATTTTTTTAACCTACCAGGATGACCTGATTATCATCCAG
>Ga0116226_10006930_pt1 | contig 10209 bp, 9 predicted proteins | sample S1TSphfallax_FD_89692 | JGI IMG/M metagenome (GOLD analysis project Ga0116226, IMG submission 89692) | Host-associated microbial communities from peat moss isolated from Minnesota, USA - S1T2_Fa - Sphagnum fallax MG | ecosystem: Host-associated > Plants > Peat moss > Unclassified | place: USA...
AAAAAGTTGATTGTTGTTTGTAATGCTCAAAAGTGCGAAACTCAAATTGAATTCAAATTATATTACAATATTGATTGTTATCAGTAATGTGCAGCAACACTGAGCCCAAGTTCTAATTATTTTATTTAGCATCTAAAAATCATTAATGAATTATAATACGCTAGTTTGAGATGGACAAAAGCATTATGGCATTGCAACATTAATCAAAACATTACGATGTTTTCATTTTCCAAAACTCAATATAATGGTATTTTATTAATGATTACCTAGGTTGATTAAAACATGTATTAAATAACTCATTTCAATAATTTTTCTACATTTAAAAGTAGTGTTTTCTTTTTCATATTTACAATGTGGCATAAGTGGCTATTGGTAGGTAAGGATGTTATTTTGTGAACATGTGAGTGTGAACGGTGAGCAAGTGAACATGAACAGATCTTTTTTGGAATATTTTGTTGACATCAACAAAATATTTGGAAAATATTATTTGACACATGGGACAAAATATTTGGTGATGTGGAATAATATTTTGTCACATGTCCATGGATGAATGATATTTATGGATGAAAATGTTAATGACAAATAAAAATGGACAACCTTTTTCATGAATGTTGGCAACAAACTTTTTTTTGCGAAAAACTAAACAAAAGAATGGAAAAAACTATGTTGGTTTGTTTTGAAAAATTTAACACATGAAATGTTGAAGTCATACTTCAAGTGATACTTTATATTAGCTTCATATGAAGTATATTAAGCTCTGCAACATCTAAACCATATAAAATGTTGAACTAAATCCAATTCAATGGCATATAAACCTATTGACCCACTAAGAGGTATGTGCCATTCCAAACACTACATGTTCACCACCAAGAAGCATGTGCCCATTAGGAATTGAAATAATACGAAGTAGCCCATGACACTTTACATTGTCCATACCATTTAAAGTTGTTTTTTATTTTCACGCACTCTTTCAAGCTTTTGCATCTAGGACCATTCTTGCTACTTGTACAATCAAATTGCATTTTTCCCCCTTTTATTACTAATTTGCATGATCTATAGCTCAATTTGCATTTATTCCACCCTTATTGCCTAGTTGCATCCTTTATACTTTTACCACGTTTACAATCATTAAACTTTTATTCTATAATGCCAAGAAAAATTGACACCAATTGTCACACCAAACACAAGTTGAAATCTATGATTGAATATATGTTGATCTCAAGCACTCTATATAGAATATGTGAGATGATTAAAAAACCATTGGAATATCGAAGATATGACAGTTGATTAATTCCACCAGAACGTGGGGAACATAATGGAAAAGGGCAATTGACAAAACAAATAAATGGGCGGCATGGTGATGGGCGAATGCAAAGATAGACAAAGAAAATTTTGCATTGCTCAAATAGATTATACACATTTCCAGGGAGGATATGGAAAACTACAATTGGGTGGTTTTACACATGCCATGGATTTCTTCAAAGAACACGCTAATTAGAAGAAGTTAATTCCAAAAGATTTTTTCACAAACTTATTAAATGATATGTCAACAAAGGATTTGGTAACCCTTTGCAACTTACTATCAACATAATTCATGAAAACCTGAACACGACTATATGCAACTTCAGGCAATTAGGCCTAGGTGCCACAAAAAATTAAGAACAAAAGTGTTAAAACATCCAATGAATCATTGGATGATAAGGTCAACCTTGAAACCATGAAACGTGTATGATAGTAAAAAAAAATGGCATGTTGACGAATGAAGGAGGACCCAAAATCCCATTGTTTGCATTAAATTGCATAGTTCAATACATGTGTTAACATGAATATTTGTTCAAAATATGTGATCTCATAAGGAAATATTTAGTTATGAAAAAAAAAAAATGAGGGTTGAACTTGAACATTGAAGTTGTTTGTTGAACAAATATGTATTGACGATTGAAACAAATAGTCATTGAAAATATCATATCATAGTGGTAAATGATTGTTGTAAGCAAATACATGATTTTGTGGTTGTTGAAACACATGTAATTATTCTACCATTTGGTGTCATTCTAGCATATGCTACTATTCCAAACTCACCACTACCAACCAAATGGTCCAATCAAAATGAATGATTGCCATGTTAGATTTAAATGTAGAATTTGAATGGACAACTACAAGTATGTCACCTACTTAACATGTTCCCATTTGTGCATTATTTTTTGCATTTAAATTAATTTTACTTTGTAGTTGAAAGGTTCAATAAAAAAAACCTAGGATATAGTTTCTTCATTTGCATCATGTCACGGTATCCATATCCATGGCACTTTTGTCAAACACCATTATAGTTGGATTTATACTTGTCTATAGACAAAAAGAGTTAAAAAGTGTAAATTCTAAGCATTAAAAACCACCAATATCCATTAACAAGATATCCACCAATAACCATTAATATAATAGCTACCAATAGGCACTAATGTAATAACCATTAATATCCACCAATATTCACCAATAGAATAACCACCAATAGTCATTAATAAAATAGCCACCAATAGCCACTAATATAATAGCCATTAATAACCACCAATAGTCACCAATAGAAGAGCTACTAATAGCCATTAATAGAATAGCCACCAATAAAATAACCATTCATAGACCAATAAAATAGGTATCAATAACCATTAATAACCACTAATAGCCCCAATAAAAGAACAACTAATAACCATATATTAGAATTGCTTAGGATTGTCAAAAATAATATAGGGTGAAATAATCTATAATAAACAAAAGTAACTTAAGGTGAAATAGCTTACATTAACATAAAATTACCAATAATAACATAAGGTGAAATAGCCTTCAATAGCCAAAAGTAACCAATAATAGCCTCACATAATTGAAAATAGCTTAAGATGAAATAATTTAGAATAGCCAAAAGTAACTTATAATAGCTACAAGTAACCTAAAATGAAATAATTTACAATAGCCAAAAATGACATAAAATAGTCAAAAATAACTTACAATAGCCAATAATAGCCTAAGGTGAAATAAGCTGAAATAACCAAAAGTAACTTAAAATAACAAAAAGTGGCCTAAGGTGAAATGGCCAAAAATAACCAAAAGTAATTGAGAATAACCATAAATAATCATAAATAATGTAAGGTGAAATAATTTAAATTAATAAAAAAATCCATATAATAATTGAAAATAGCTTAGCATAAGTAATATTATTATATTGACAAAAAAATTATCCATTAATTAAACATTTTTCTTTCAAATGAATGGTCATTGAAATGTTATTGAATAATGATATTCAACTTTTTTTTTGTTCAAATTATTTTACACTTTCAAAAGGAAATAAATGTAATTATGTACATTATTGAGATTTTTTTAAAAGTAAATTCAAATCATTTCATTTGAACAAAATCTTAATAAGATATGAATTTTCAAAGTTTATGTTTTTGTAATGTTTAAAATGAAGTATTTGATAAATAGAATGTAATGAAACATATTACCACAACAAATAGGGTGGCTTAATGGTAAGGGTGTTTACTTCCATTCTAAAGGTCAAGGGATCAAACCTTATAAGTGGTGTTGTATGTGGTCAACAATGGTAAGTTGATCGAATATTCTCCTATTTAATTCCCTAGAATATGTGCCTAAGTTGATTACATGGATTACATAGGTTAGGTTCTTAACCTAGCTTAGGTAATGACACGTGTCAATAAATCATAAGCTGAAAATCATGAAATTGTCAATAATATTATATATTAAATAATTTAATTTTAATTGGTTTCCATGCTGGTTAGTTAATTAACTAAAAAGTCAATGACTTAGTAAAATTGTATTTCACTTGAAAATAACTTTGTTTCACTAGGTATTAGTGAAACAATTCATTGTTTATAACAATTAGTCCTTGTTTAGTAGGGGGTTAACCAATTTCACCAAGTAAAAATGTCCAAATGTATTCAAAATCTAGTGAAACCTAGAGTGAATTAGGATGCATTTTGGTGTAAAGCTTGAACTTACAATACTAAACAATGATCTTGGAATTTTTTGTGTCATTGAAAAATGCTTATGTGTAATGTTTGGATTCCAATTTAGAATTGTGCACATTTCTAAAGACGATGCATTCAACAATGACAATAACATTACTAGATTCATCTACCAAGTTTTGCTTCCAAGTGCCCATAGATTGGGATGGACTCTCCATGTCGATAGATTTAGGACTATTGGTGAAAACCTCCCCAAGAGCTTTTAAAACACCATCTTCACACCACGCACTATTGCCTCTATTGTTAATGTCCTCAACCATGGTGTTCATGTCAAGGATGAACTACATGATGTCTCTTTTGATCACCAACTTACATTCATAAGCCTTTGCAATTCTTTTGACGAAGATGCAACAATTCCAAGTTTTGTATATTCCTTTAACTTTTCACTGTTAAATTCAATTACTTTTAATGTTTTGCTCCAATCCAAAGGTTGTTGGTGTTCTTAGCCCTCGTTTTCTTAGTGTAGTTGATTGCTTCAAGTTAATGTCTTTTGCCCACCATGCCACCTCTGAGTTGAAACAGGTCAACTATGATACATTTTGGATCAAAAATGCTCCTTACATTCTAGTAACATTTGATGTAGATGTCATATTTGAACTCCCACAGATTAATAATCTAGATGGCCATTATAGTCAGATGAAAGGGATGGACAAAAAGTACAATGATCATTCTTAATGCAAGGTCAACCAATACCAAGAATGATTTCAACTTTACTTTTCACACGATAAGGTGCTTAGGTCATTTGGAATGCCAAAACCAACTCCGCAATTATTTGGTGTTGAATGGAACCCCTAATGAAATTACCTAGATTGGCAACATTATTCACAACTTGCACAAGGATCGTTTTGCACCGAATCCACCCTTTTGTAAAATTTGCAATGTTATGTTGTTATATGTTAATACATGTGTTGTTCACATGTATTATGTTGTGCATAAGCAAGCTAATTTGACTTGAACAACAATTCACCTTGGAACCCATGATCATCTTGTCATTGAGGGAAAATGTAGAAATGTTGTGGAACAAGTCAAATTTTTGGTCTAAGAAGAGGTTTCTTGCAGCTCGTTGACTACATCGTCAAATATTTTCTTGGCTACAAGTGAAACTTTTCCATCCGAACACTTGTTCAATAACAATGGTGATGGGCCAATTGAACCTCTCAAAGGAGACAAACTATGTCAAGTGATGGACAAGTTCACAACCCTCTATTCTCCCAATATCTGAAACTTCATTACTTCTTATAAAGTACTTCTACATTTGAGTGATAGAAGGTACATTTCTAGCATTTTGTTTATCAAAGCCAATAGTGTTTATGACTATGTTGAGGATAGTTGTTTTCCAAAACAACAATTTGGAGAGGTCTTTCTTTTCAAAATGTTTGTTGATGGAAAATGGGAATGGATTTGACTTGGTCAAGCAGATGCAGCCTAGTGGCAACCTCCATGCATCTTGGACCATGTTTGATCATGTCAAACATGTCCAAGACTGAACAACCTTCACCTACCATGTGTACAATCCAGTCTACTATAAAGTGATGACGATTGCCATTTGGGACATGCAATCTGAATACACAGAAGTTCAATGTGTCCTATGGTGAAAGTTGAATAAGGTGATGTTGATGAAAGGTGTTTCCAATCGAAACTTCAAGGGCTTCATGGTCGATAGTGCTCAAGCTAATTGGAAAGTCATTCGAATCATGTATGGTAGTGAACCCATGGTCGATAAGGAACGAATGTGTTATTTCCATTAGATTCAATTTATGGATAGATAGACAAAACAACAAATCAAGCTAAAGATGTGAGAGCAACACATGACCTTGTGCTATGAATATAAGAATGCCACCTCATTTAGAAGAGGCAGATGTTTGCTATGTAGTTATCCATTCCTAGTGGTATTCCTCGGGGGCTGTGGATGTAACTAAGCTTCAAGAGTTGAAGAATTGGTTTAATTTTTGGCATTTTCATGTTAAACAATGGGGAGTAGCCACCATTGGAGGTTTTTTCTCTTGGTTATGGACAAATCTGCAAGATTTGATGTGGCAAGATTTTAAACAAAAAGCAATGTGAAGTTACAATTGGGAACTTCCTTGCCTACATTTGCATGGATTTTGTGACTATGGTTTCATGTTCATTGGGGAAATTAGGGCAATGGGTGCCATGTAAACACATGTAGTATGTATTACAACATGTCATGTTTTGTGGCCAATTTGAGAATTTCATTCATTTCTTGACTTGGAGTTGTAATGAACTTTGTCACTTGTTGGCTTGTTGTCTTGCTTCTACATAGGTAGGAATAATAATCAAGAATGACATTAGAATGTAAAAACAATGTTCATTATAATATTCAACATGATGCTTTGTGTTTTGCGCCATGGCCACAAATTGTGTTGGATGTTATTGCTTTGAATTCAATATATTTTGATCTACTAAACGATTAGATTAATGTTTATTCATGAATTTGGTAAGTAAGAATCATGTTTCATTGTTTGAGAAATCACACATCCTACTGAATGTTTTAGTTAAATATTGACTATGTTAAATTGGGTGGTTTGATTGCCTCCTTTTAACCCAAACCCTAACCAAAGTTTGAAGAATATTGTTTCCTTGATTGGAATGTTCCATCCACATAGTTGGGAATATTTTGCCACGTAAACATAACATATAAATACATGGCAAGAATATACTACCAACGTGGCAAACATCTTTTGTCCAAGTGTCACAAATATTCTTGCCACATGACAAATATATACCCAAAAGATTCATTTGTGTTCACTATGATTAAATTCACTGGGTAGGTACATTGATTGGCAAGTAGTTTAAGTATGCAAATTTGGTAGTTAATGTTTTTTTTAGTTGACCAAATGGCTATGCTTATTTAAACAAGCCTAAGAACTAGCTACATAATCAGATGCAAAATAGGAAATAAGAGGCAACCTTGTGTTATTTGAGGTATATAAACTAGCAATTAAGTAAAACCCAAGGCAATTTAAAAGTTGTTACTATGTGAAACTCCATGTAGGTAAATGGCTATTGAGTGAAATTTCATGTAGGTAAATTGGCTAACATTAGAACAAAAACACAAGAACAACATATTGCATAAAGGGTTAGGGTTCAAAGATTTTTGGTTGCTTGAACTATCCCTTTGCACCATGGCAGGATTTTGTAATAGTCCAAGAACTCATTGTTGCGGTAAAGGGGAAAGTGTTCAATGTAAAGAACTTTTGAGCAAACATTCTGACAATTATATCCAAATGTGTTGTTAGTCTATTCCTTAGCTTGCTTTTCATAAACCCCATATTAGATAAACATTTGTCATTTTCAACACTACCCTAATCATGGCCATGGATAACGTAATGAGTTTCAACCACTTAGACAATCAATGAAAAAATAATTGATTGTTGGCCAAGTTGGTCCAATTTTTTGTGTAAGGATTACAGTTTAGAGGGGGGCTCATGGCAGCATGGCAATTAGCAAGGATAATGAGCTTGAAAAAAAATGCTTGTTGCACTAATAATTTTTCATCAAGCAAAGGTGGAATGAACAATTGTTTTGAACCAATTTCCTTGCCAAAACAGTAATGAGCTTTTAGAATGGTTAGTTGAGCCATAAACTTCTATTCAACTTCAGGTTGCACCCAAAAGTGAAGATATATCACACTAATGGCATTCATAATGTCTTGAGCTGGGAATTGTTGCTTAAATTTTGGAATGAAGCCAACAACTATAGCATTGCACTATTGTTTCATAGCTTCAACTGCATTCAACCAATTAAATGTAGAAACATAACTTAAATAACTAGTTAACACATCCCTCTTATGAACCATGTATGTATGAAAAAAAATTGAAACCCTAAATACTCCACACCAAAATTAGGTTCAAAAATCCAAACCATATGTAAGGGATCATATGAGTGATGCACAATTGCAAGGAATATTTTGAAAACTCCATCAACATGCCCATAATTTGTAATTGGATCAACATACAATTTGTACAAATCTCCTTCATGAACTTTAACTACATCAACAAAATCATAGAGTGAATACATTTTGAGCTTGAGCAAACTTCGACAAAGATTGCATACATTCAAACAAAAGTATGATACAACTCAAATTTAAAAAAGGTTTCCACATCACAGAAAAAGGTCTAGGTTGCCTTTTGTTGTTATTTTGATACATGTTCATCAAGCATGTGCATGACTAGGGACTTATATTATGCTAAGATGCGTTTGGCATGAAACAACACTATGCAAGATTTTCAATGTTTTTTCTCAAAAAAATCAGCCAATTTAGTTTTTTTATAGAAATTGTTTTGAGCTTTGTGCATAATAGTTGTAAACAGCTTGGAACAACATTTTAATTTTTGCAACCAAGGACAATTGAAACAATGTTTGCATAGCTAAATTAGTTTGATGCGCATCATAATACACACCTAACAAGAATGGCACATATTTTTCCTTCAACTACACTGTAACCCCAATCTTTAAACCCTAAAATGTCACCACACCGTGTGCTCCAAAACATACAAGCTTCAAAACCAAATCAAACTTTGAAAAACCACCATACAAGAATAGAGATTGCACAATTACTTTTGTTAAATTGTCAACATGGGAACCTTCAACAACTTATTGCAAGGCCAAAAGAATTGGGAGTCGTTTGCACCTTTCCACAACATACACATGGATAGAAATCCATGATTGATTATCAATTGTGGTCACTTTGTCACAAGACACAAAAGTAAACCAAGCTTTTTGCATTGTTAAACAAGTGGCCCATATCACAAATTCATGCATAGCTTCAACCATGCTCCAACCACTTGTGTTTATCCAATGTTTTTGAGGGTTGTTTGGCACTTTAAAAAAATCAAATAGATTTTTACAACCTTCAAAATTTGTCATTGGCCATCCATGCCTCAACAAATGGAAAATCATGACAAACTACATGAACTTTCTTTTACGTTCTACAAGATCTCCATTTGCAACTTGTTGAGCCACAAAAGTTTGCCCATGAAACGCAACACATTGTTGCTCATTTTTAACATGCTAGTTCGTGTTGCTAATGTAATAGTGACCAATAACCACCTTCGGATGTGTTGTTATTACTTTCCATTGACTTGCATATTTTTGCAATCCATCAAATTTAGGAACCAAAAGTTTTTTCTTTTTTTTCAACTTCATTACAAATTTTACATTGACCTGGGCCATCTTCCCCTTAAGACCAATAACTATTTTAACCCATGGAAGCTTAATAGCCTAAACATCTTGAAAAACCCGATTAAATTCCTATTCCTTCTTTCATTTTTTTTTGGTAAGAAGAATTTGAATGAGATTAATAGTGCAACATTGCAAAAAGATGAAGCTCATGGTAATCCTTTTGAAATTTGGGATTGATGCTTACCTTTGTGCATAATGTCCGACATTTGCAACATTTGCTCACCTAAAGGCATGCTCAAGAATTCTATTAGAGGTGTAGGTGTAAATAAACCATCACCAAAAGCATCATTGGAAGAAAAAATATTGACATTCAAACGACTAGAAGGAAAAAAAAAAATCCGATACTTAAAATTCAATGAGGGCCTTAATGGTGGGATTGTCACAAACCAGAATCAAACCAAAGTTCCCCAATGTAGGCAACATCATGTACTTGAACCCATAACCAACCCCAATCACAAACACAATAAAAAACTTGTGCAAAAAAAATGTTATAGCAAATGTAAATAACAATTAAAACCCGGATATAGGTGCAAGAGACTCAAGCATAAAGCAAAATGCATCAAAATACTTACAATAAATATCAAAATAAAATGCAAAAAAATACTTTTAGTATACATAAGAAGCAAAATGTAACACCAACTATAAACATTAGAAGCAAAATGCAACACCAATTGTTTGCCATAGAACACAAAATTCATGTACACCAAATCCCAAAAACTGCTACACTAGATTCCAAAATGCAACATTGCACAATGTTACAAAGGCATGATCATAAGTTTTATACACAATGATGATCATAACTTGAGGTGGTTACTAACAAGCTTGATGGCGGCGATAACTATCTGTTGGAGCTTGGAGTCTTCACTGGTAGACCTATGGCTGTCCATTGGCTCTTCTCTTGAGTTAAATGCTTGCAACTTGCAACTCAAGCAAGCTCTTTGAAATACTAGACTTAAGCGACAACGACAAC
>Ga0116226_10006931_pt1 | contig 10208 bp, 9 predicted proteins | sample S1TSphfallax_FD_89692 | JGI IMG/M metagenome (GOLD analysis project Ga0116226, IMG submission 89692) | Host-associated microbial communities from peat moss isolated from Minnesota, USA - S1T2_Fa - Sphagnum fallax MG | ecosystem: Host-associated > Plants > Peat moss > Unclassified | place: USA...
CCGTCACCGGTACCGAACGCCCATCCGCCGTGAATACGCTTGTCATCCCAACCTTGCGGCCGATGATGTTTTTCATCTCGTAAGGTGCTTTCTGGTGTAAATGCCACGGGTCCAGGCGTTTGCTAATTTTCTTCCGCGACCACGGCAAAAGACCGCGGGCGCGCTGGACCACAACCGCCCAAGAATACCAGGCCTGGTCTCGGATGTCAAACGCCGGGGGCTCCACTTTGCCACGGGGGCCGGCGTTTGTCGCCAGCCGCGCCGGGCTGCGGGATTTGCAGACGGCATGGTGGCGCTTGGAAGCGCCATCGGGGCACCGGCGGTCGGCCAGCGGCGATGAGCGCGGGACATTCCCCGCGCTCATCCATTGGGTCGGCCTACTTCGCGCCGACGAGATCGAGCATCTTCGTATAAATGCCGACTGCTTGGTCGGCGAGCTGGTCGGCGCTCTTCTCCACATTCTGCGCAGAGCGGAGGATTGCGACCGTCAGGCTGGTGGCGAGTTCGCGCTCTTTGGGCCCGCGGTGACCAGGCTTGCCCGGTTCCGGATGCTTGTGGTCGTGGTCATGGTCATGATCGTGTTTTGGCATGGTGCCCTTGTACCCGGCAACGCGCCGGCCACGGCCACTAATGGCCGATCGAGGCTGGACACGTGTCGGTAACGAACCAGCAACAGCGAGGTGGAACGCTGACCGCACTTCCCGACACGCTGCTCGAAGCGGCTGAATTTCTGCCCGACTCGGACTAACCGCGAAGTCTACGCGCCCGTTTCGAGGACCATGCGGAAGCGGGCCTTCCCCGACATCATCTTGTCGAAGGCGGCTTGCGCCTGCTTGAGCGGCGCCTTCTCGATCATCGGGCGCACGCCGGTCAAGGCGCTGAAGGCGAGCGTCTCTTCGGAATCTTTGGCCGTGCCCGAGGGCCAGCCGGCGATCTCTTTGCGGGCACCGATCAGCATCGCCGGAACGACCGGGATCGGATCGAAGGCAGCGCCGACGATCAGCAACTTGCCGTCGCGCCCGAGGCCGCCCTGGACCGAAGCCATCGCGGCGCCGTCGGTCACGGTGGTGAGGATCACCCGCGCACCACCGAGTTTTTGCAGCGCGGCACCGGGATCGCCGGCGGCGGAATCGATGTACTCGTGGGCACCGAGTTCGTGGGCGAAGGCGGCCTTATCGGCGCCGCGGGCGATGGCGACGGTGCGGAACCCCATCTTCGCGGCGTACTGCACGCCCAGGTGGCCCAAGCCGCCGATCCCGTGAATCGCGACCAGGTCGCCCGGTTGCGCACCGCTGTGGCGCAGCGAGTTAAAGGTCGTCACCCCAGCGCAGAGCAGCGGGCCGGCGTCCGAGAAGTCGAGCGTATCGGGGATCTTCGCCAGCGCGAACGCTTGCACGATCACGTAGTCGGCGTAGCCGCCGTCGAAGTGGATCCCGGAGACTTGCAAGTTCTCGCACGTGATGAAGTCGCCGCTGCGGCATGAATCGCAGCTCAGGTCCACGCCGCCGAACCAACCGACGCCGACCCGGTCGCCCACCGACCAGCGCTCCGGAACACCCGCGCCGAGTTTGTCGATCACGCCGGCGATCTCGTGACCGGGCGCCCGCGGAACGGAGACACCGGGCCAGTGGCCGCCGACCGTGAGCACGTCCGAGTGGCAAACGCCGCAGGCGTGCACGCGCAAACGCACCTGCCCGGGACCGGGCTCCGGAACGGGAACCTCGACGATATCGAACGGCGCGTTAAAAGCGGTGACTTGGACGGATGTTGCCATGACGTGCATTCCGACCGTCCGCCACGGGGGACGGTTTCGAGCAACGGGAAAGCGGCCGTCGCTCCGCTCTGCGTTGTCGCGCTTCTTGCTGCGTGTCGGCGCGGTGCCGACTGCGGATGACGCGCGAGCTATTTGAAGGCTTGAATGCCCGTTTGGGCGCGGCCGAGGATCAAGCCGTGGATATCATGGGTGCCCTCGTAGGTGTTGACCGCTTCGAGGTTCATCACGTGGCGGATGACGTGGTATTCATCGGAGATGCCGTTGCCGCCGTGCATATCGCGTGAGACGCGGGCGATCGCGAGGGCTTTACCGCATGAATTGCGTTTGAGCATCGAGACCATCTCGGGCGCGCTCCGTCCCGCATCGATGAGCTGGCCGAGGCGTAAGACGGCTTGCAAGCCGAGCGCGATTTCGGTTTCCATGTCGGCGAGTTTGATCTGGATCAGTTGCGTCGCTGCCAGCGGGCGGCCGAACTGCGTGCGTTCCAGCGTGTACGTGCGTGCGGCGTGCCAGCAGAATTCGGCCGCGCCGAGTGCGCCCCAGGCGATGCCGTAGCGCGCTTTGTTCAGACAGCCGAACGGGCCCGCGAGGCCCTCGGCTTTCGGCAGATAGTTTTCATCGGGGACGAACACGTCGTCCATCGCGATGAGCCCGGTGCTCGATGCGCGCAAGCTGAACTTGCCGTCGATCTTCGGCGCGCTCAAACCGGGCATGCCCTTTTCGAGGATGAAGCCGCGAATCGAACCCGCATCGTCTTTCGCCCACACGACGAAGACATCGGCGATCGGCGAATTCGTGATCCAGTTTTTTGCGCCGCTGAGGCGGTAGCCGCCGGCGACTTTGCGCGCGCGGGCGGTCATGCTGCCGGGATCGGAGCCATGATCGGGTTCGGTGAGGCCGAAGCAGCCGACGATCTCGCCGGTCGCGAGGCGCGGCAGAAACCGTGCACGCTGCTCTTCCGTGCCGTAGGCGTAGATCGGATACATCACGAGGCTCGACTGTACGGAGAGCGCCGAGCGGTAGCCGGAATCGACGCGCTCCACTTCGCGCGCGATCAAGCCGTACGAGACGTGATCGACGCCCGCGCAGCCGTAGCCCTCGATGGTCGAGCCGAGGAAGCCGCGCGCGCCCATCTCGCTGAGGATCTCGCGATCGAAGCGCTCGTGGCGGTTGGCTTCGAGGATGCGCGGCATCAGCCGCTCTTGGCAGTAGTCGCGAGCGGCGTCGCGGATAGCGCGCTGTTCGTCCGTCAACTGTTCGTCGAAGAGAAGCGGATCGTCCCAGCGGAATTTCGGCGCGCGTTCTGCAGCGATCATCTGTTACGGATTCAACCCGGCTTCGACCGCCACCCCGTGCCGATCGCTCTTCGGCAACGTCCGCTACTCGGTGCGGGGGACACGACTCGCACGGACACGTTTCGCGGGGCGCCATGGGCGCTAACCGCTGATGACGGCCGTTGCTTCGATCTCGACGCGGGCGTCGTCTTCCACGAGAGCCGTTACGGCTACGACGGACATCGCCGGAAAATGGCGGCCCATGACGCGCCGGTAGGCCTCGCCGATCGCTTTGCGCCCATTCACATAGGCCGCTTTGTCGGTGACGAACCACGTCAGCCGCACGATGTCTTCGGGTCTACCGCCGGCTTCCGCGACGACCGCAACCACGTTGCGCAAGGCTTGTTCGACTTGCTGCGCGAGATCGCCCGAGGGGAACCGGCCCGCCGAATCCCAACCGATTTGCCCGCTCACGAAAACGAGCGTGCCCTGCGCGCTGATTCCGCTGGCATAGCCGATCGGTTGTGGCCAGTCGGGCGGCTGCAGGATCGTCATCGGACGACCTGCGTGCGCAACTTGAAACGCTGGAGCTTGCCGGTCTCGGTGCGCGGCAGCGTGGTGACGAATTCGATCGCCCGCGGATACTTGTACGGTGCGATCCGGGCTTTCACGAAATCTTGTAATTCACGCACGAGCGATTCATCGCCGTCGCCTTCGCGCAATACGACGTACGCTTTGACGATGTTGCCGCGATCTTCGTCGGGGACGCCGACGACCGCGCACTCGGACACACGCGGATGATCCAGCAAGGCGCCCTCGACGTCGGGACCAGCGATGTTGTAACCCGAGGAGACGATCATATCGTCGGTCCGCGCCTGATACCAGAAGTACCCGTCCTCGTCCATCCGGTAGGCATCTCCCGTGAGATTCCAGCCATTTTGAACGTACGTCGTCTGGCGCGGATCGGCCAGATAGCGACAGCCCGTCGGCCCCTTCACCGCAAGCCGACCCACCTCACCCACCGGAAGCGGGGTGCCGTCGTCGTCGACGACGCAGGCCTCGTAGCCGGGTACGGCGCGACCGGTAGCGCCGTCGCGAATCGCCGCGCCGCTCGCCGCGATGAAGATGTGCAGCATCTCGGTCGAGCCGATTCCATCGATGATGTCGATCCCGGTCGCATCGCGCCAGCCGCGCCGCGTCGAGACGGGCAAGCCCTCACCGGCGGAGACGCACGCGCGCAGCGTCGCGATCTCCGCGCGCTTCACGAGCGGCGTCATCGCGCGATACGCGGTCGGCGCCGCGGAGAACACGGTGACGCCGAAATCGCGAATCGCCGCGAGCGTCGCCTCGGGCGTCGGCTTCTCGATCAGTGCGGTCGATGCGCCGACACGGAGCGGAAAGAGCAGCAGCGCGCCGAGCCCGAAGGTGAACGCGAGCGGCGGCGTTCCGGCGAATACGTCGTCCGGCCCCGGTGCAAACGAGCTCGGCGGAAACGTATCGCACGAGGCGAGGATGTCGCGATGGAAATGGAGCGTGCCCTTCGGCTTGCCCGTCGTGCCCGACGTAAACGCGATGATGCACACATCGTCGGCGGCCGTCGCGACGTTCGTGAACTCCGAATCGTGGCCTGACATGCGGGCGGCAAGGCCATCCGGCCCGTCGTCGTGTGTGAAAACATACTTCGTCATCCCGGGACACGCGGAGAGCGCGCCGAGAAACGCTTCGTCGAGCCGGCGGTCGCACAGCGCAAACGAAATGTCGGCCGCGGTGATGACGTCGATCAGCTCTTTTTCGCGCAGCAGCGGCATCGTCGTCACGGCGATCCCACCGGCTTTGAGGACGCCGAGCCACGCGGCGGCGGTCACTTCGTTATTGTAGCCGCGTAAGAGGACGCGGTTGCCCGGCACGAGGCCGAGATCGTCGCGCAACACGTGCGCGATCCGGTTTGCATCGGCGAGCAGTTCGGCGTAGGTTCGGCGTCCCGTCGGCGAGATCACGGCCTGACGATCGCCGTGACCCGCCCGCACGTGCGCGTCGAGCAACTCCTCCGCCGCGTTGAGGACGGCCGGATACTGCAGGTGCGGCAGCGTGTAGCGTAACTCGGGCCAGAGCTCCGGCGGGGGCAGCCGATCGCGCGCGAAGGTATCGATATGAGCGCTCATCCGAACGTCTCCGTAAACGTCTTGAGCATGCGGCGCGCGACGATCACTTGTTGCACTTCACTCGCTCCTTCATAGATGCGCAGCGCCCGGACCTCCCGGTACAGGCGCTCGACGACGGTTCCGCGCTGCACGCCGAGCGCGCCGTGCAGCTGCACCGCCCGGTCGACGACGCGCTGCGCATTTTCGGTGGCGACCCATTTCGCGAGCGCCGCCTCGCGCGTCGTCTCCGCGCCGCGCGCGTCGCGCAGCCACGCCGCGCGGTAGGTCAGGAGCGCGGCCGCGTCGATCTCGGCCGCCATCGACGCGAGCGCCGCATGCGTGAGCTGGAGATCGGCGAGCTGCGCGCCGAACATCGGTCGCGCGGTCACCCGTGCCAGCGTTTCGTCGAGCGCGCGCCGGGCGAGGCCGAGCGCCGCCGCGGCGACGCTGGCCCGAAAAATATCGAGCGCGCGCATCGCGAGGCCGAACCCCGCGCCGCCGGCGCCGAGGCGGGACGCGGCCGGGACGCGGCAGCCCGCAAATCGCAGGCGCGCGAGCGGATGCGGCGCGCTCGATTCAATGCGCTCGGCGATCGTGAAACCCGGCGTGCCGGCGTCGACCACGAACGCGCTGATACCGCGACTGCCCGGCGCCTCACCCGTGCGCGCAAAGACGATGTAAAAATCCGCGATTCCGCCGTTCGAGATCCACGTCTTCTCGCCGTCGAGCCGGTAGACGTCGCCGTCGAGCGCGGCCCGCGTCTCCAGCGCCGCGGCGTCGGAACCGGCGTTCGGCTCGGAGAGCGCAAACGCACCGATCGCCGTCCCCGCGCAGACGCCGGGCAGATAGCGAGCCTGCAATGCGGGCGATCCGGCAAGCGCGATCGGCGCGCTTCCCAAGCCTTGCATCGCGAAGGCGAAGTCGGCGAGCGCGTTCCGGCGCGCGAGCGTCTCGCGCGCAAGGCAGATCGAACGCGAATCGAGCTGCTCGAAGACGCCGCCGAACGCTGCCGGTACGACATACCGCAGCCACCCGTCGCGCCCCAGCGCCTCAACGAGCACGCGGCAGGCGGCATCGACGTCGGGATATTCATCGTCCGCAACGTTCGCAGCCGCCCAGCCGCCCAAGTCCGCGCCGAGCCGGCGATGGACGTCCTCGAAAAACGGCAGCTCGAGATCGGCGTTCACTAGTCGCCTTCGAACACCGGCGCGCGCTTCGCTGCAAACGCTTCGTAGGCGCGCCGGAAGTCACCGGTCTGCATGCAGATTGCTTGTGCCTGCGCTTCGTGTTCGATCGCGCTCTCGAGGCTCATCGCCCATTCCTGAGCGAGCATCGTCTTCGTCATTGCATGCGCGAACGTCGGGCCGCTCGCGAACGTCTCCGCGAGCGCTTGCGCCTCGGCGAGCAGCGAGCCGGGCTCGCAGAGCCGGTTGAAGAACCCCCAGGCGAGACCCTCGTCCGCACGCAGCGCCCGGCCGCTGAAGAGCAGCTCCGCCGCGCGGCCGAATCCGACGACGCGCGGCAAGAGCGCGCAGGCACCCATATCCGCACCGGCCAGACCAACGCGCGTGAAGAGAAACGCGACGGTCGCAGCGGGCGTCCCGTAGCGAATGTCGGATGCGAGCGCGAGCATCGCCCCGGCGCCGGCGCAGACGCCGTCCACCGCCGCGACGATCGGCTGCGGCGCCGCGCGCATCGCCTTGACGAGGTCGCCCGTCATGCGCGTGAACGCGAGCAGTTCCGACATCTCCATCGCAACGAGCGGGGCGATGATCTCGTGAACGTCGCCGCCCGAACAAAAATTGCCGCCCGCGCCGGTCAGCACGACCGCGTGAACGTCGGCTGCGTACACGAGGCCGCGAAAGAGATCGCGCAACTCCGCATAGGATCCGAACGTGAGCGGATTCTTGCGCGCAGGCCGGTCGAGCACGATCGTGCCGACGCCGTCCGCGACCGACCAGCGGAAATACTCCGCGCGGTAATCGGCGAACGCGGCCGTGCGGTTCATCGTTTGCTGCGTTCGGTTTCGGCGAGATGGCCCTTGAGCTTGGCGAGCACACCGTAGAGCACGCGTCGCTCGTGTTCGTCGAGGGCGGCGAACATCTCGACGATCCACTCTTCGTGCCGGCGCGCCATCTCGGCGAACGCGCATTCGCCGGCCGGCGTCAGTTGCACGATCGAGGCCCGACGGTCGCCCGGAGCCGGCGAGCGCGCGATCAAGCCTTCGGATTCGAGTTGATCGGCGATGCGGGTGATGTTGCCGCCGGTCACCATCATGCGGTTCGAGATCTCGGTCATGCGTAAGCCGTTACCGCTGCGCTCGAGTTGCGAGAGAAAATCGAAGCGCGGCAACGTCGTCGCGAAACTCTGCCGCAGCCGCGTCGCCGCTCGCCGCTCGACGAGCATCGTGCACGCCAGCATTCGCAGCCAGACGCGCACCGAGAGATGATCCGCTTCGGTGAGCCGGGATTCGCGATCCGCGCGTTCGATCATCGCGCGTGCTGCCGGGCGGCGCTCATCGAACGACCTCCGCCGCTTCGGCGGCGCGACGACTGGTGCGCACGTACTGATCGCGCCCCGGGAGATAGGAGAGCGGCCACGGCTGGGCAGTGTAATCGAGCGCGGCCGCAGCATGAAGGGTAAAATACGGATCGGCGAGATGCATCCGCCCGATGGCGACGAGATCGGCTCGACCGGAGGCGATGATTCCGTTGACTTGATCGGCATCGGTGATGTTCCCGACCGCCATCGTCGCGATGCCGAGTTCGTTGCGGATCTTGTCCGAAAACGGCGTTTGGAACATCCGCCCGTAGACCGGTTTTGCGCGGCGTGAGGTCTGGCCGGCCGAGACGTCGATCAGGTCGGCACCGGCGGCGTGGAACGCGCGCGCGATCTCGACCGCATCGTCCGGCGTGACGCCTTCTTCAACCCAATCCGTCGCCGAGATACGCACCGACATCGGCAGCCGCTCCGGCCAGTTGGCGCGCAGCGCCGCGAACACTTCGAGCGGGAACCGCAGCCGGTTTTCGAGCGATCCGCCGTAGGCGTCGGTCCGCTTGTTCGTAAGCGGCGTGATGAAACTCGAGAACAGATACCCGTGCGCGCAGTGCAGTTCGAGCAGATCGAAGCCCGCGGCGATGCCCATGTGCGCGGCGCGCACGAACTGCTTGGTCACCCGATCCATATCGTCGCGCGTCATCTCGCGCGGGATCGCATTACGCTCACCGAAGGGCACGGGCGAGGGTCCGATCAGCGGCCAGTTGCCCTCCGGGAGCGGCTCGTCGGGCGACTCCCACCCGACTTGCGTCGAGCCTTTCGGGCCGGCGTGGCCGAGTTGTAATGCGATCTTCGCGGGCGTATTGGCATGCACGAAATCGACGATTCGTTTCCAGCCTGCGAGATGCTCGTCGCGATACATCCCCGCGCAGCCGGGCGAAATCCGTGCATCCGCCGCAACGCAGGTCATCTCGGTGAAGACGAGGCCCGCCCCGCCTTGCGCCCGCGCTCCCAGGTGCACGAGATAGAAATCGTCCGGCGTGCCGTCCTGGCAGCGGTACATCGCCATCGGCGAGACGACGACCCGATTGACGAGCTCGACCTCGCGCAGCCGGTATGGCAGGAACATCGGCGGGACGGGCTGCGAGAGCCCGCTCCGTTCAGCCAGCCACCCTTCCACGCGGCGCACGTACGCGCCGTCGCGCACCTTCAAGTTTTCGTGGCTGAGCCGCTGGCTGCGGGAGAGCAGGCTATACGCGAACTGCTCGGATTCCAGCGCCGCGTAGCGAGCGACGTTCTCGAACCACTCGGTCGAGTTGCGCGCCGCGTTCTGCAAGCGCAAGACCTCGATGCGCCGCTCCGCTTCATAGGCGGCAAAGGCGGCCTGCGGTTCGGGATGCGCCGCCAGCGCATTCGCGAGCGCGATCGCGTCTTCGAGGGCGAGCTTCGTGCCCGAGCCGATCGAGAAATGCGCCGTGTGTGCGGCGTCGCCGAGCAGCACGATGTTGCCGTGCGACCAGCGCGCGTTGTTGACTTGCACGAACGAGAGCCACGGCGAGGCGAGGTGCGCCGCGTTGCTCACGAGCGGATGGCCACCGAGGAAACGCGCGAACAGTCGTTCGCAGTACGCGATCGAGTCCGCGGTGCTCATCGTGTCGAGCCCGGTGGCACGCCAGGTCTCTTCGCGGCACTCGACGATCACGGTCGACGTGTCGGCATCGAATTGGTAGGCATGGATTTGGAACCAGCCGTGATCGGTGCGCTCGAACGCGAAAGTGAAGGCCTCGAACGACTGCCGGCACCCGAGCCACATGTAGCGGCAACGCCGACCCTCGAGGGTCGTCCCGAAGGTCGTCTCGTGGGCGCGCCGGGTCGCGCTGTTCGCGCCATCGGCGGCGACGATCACGTCGGCATCGGCGATGTCGCCCGCTTCGATTGGGCTACGAAAGCGGACGTCGACCCCGAGCGCGAGCGCGCGCTCTTGCAAGATCCCCAGCAACCGTTTACGCGCGATACCCGCGAAGCCCTGACCGCCGGCGCGGATCGTGCGACCGCGGTAGTTGACGTCGATCGCGTCCCAGTGAACGAACTCGGCGGCGATGCGCGCGAAGGTGTCGGGATCGGCAGCCGCGATGTTCCCGAGTGTCTGGTCCGAAAAGACCACGCCCCACCCGAAGGTGTCGTCGGGGGCGTTGCGTTCGTGGACGACGATCTCGGCGCAGGGGTGAACGCGCTTGAGCACGATCGAGAAGAACAGCCCGGCGGGGCCGCCTCCGATGGAGACGACCCTCAGAGGAGCATTCACTCGCATGCCGCCATCCCGGCTACTTTAAGCCTAAAGTATTTTGTTGTCAACAAACGATCTTGGTGTCGCCGATCACGTCGACGGTTTCGGTCGAGGACTAGCAGGCCTGTGAAAAAATGACGCCGGCGTCTCGACACCGCCCATTCCGCCGAAGACTTCGTTGCTCTTCGGTCACAACGCTACGGCGTTGCTCCCTCATCGCGCCTCGCTTCGACGAA
>Ga0116226_10006932_pt1 | contig 10208 bp, 8 predicted proteins | sample S1TSphfallax_FD_89692 | JGI IMG/M metagenome (GOLD analysis project Ga0116226, IMG submission 89692) | Host-associated microbial communities from peat moss isolated from Minnesota, USA - S1T2_Fa - Sphagnum fallax MG | ecosystem: Host-associated > Plants > Peat moss > Unclassified | place: USA...
GGCGGTGATCTCGACCGCGGCCGGATCCAGCGCCGCCCCGAGGGAGGTGGTGCCGGCGCGCGCGAAGCGCGCGGCACCGGCGGTCGCGAGCCAGCGAATGCTGCCAACCCCCCCGCCTCGCCGCAGGTCCTTGAGCTGACGCAACACGGTCGCAGCGGTCGTCGCGGCCGAGTCGACGATGCGCACCGATGCCGGCAGCACGGCCCGGATCGCCGCGATCAGCGCCGGAAAGTGCGTACAGCCGAGTACGAGCGTGTCCGGCGCGGCGGCGCGCGCAGCGGCGCCCGGCGCAAAGCCGGGCTCGAACAAGGGCGCGAGATAGCGCGTGGCGATCGACTCGGCGATGGGCCCTTCGGTCCAACCCTCCTCGGCCAGCGCGACGAACAGCGGACAGGCCAGGGACCTGACGCGGGCTTCGGGGTTGCGGCGCTGGATGGCCTGTTGATAGGCGCCGCCGGCGATCGTTCCTTCGGTTCCGATCACGGCAATGTGCTGCTGGGCAGAGGCCGCAACCGCGGCCTCTGCGCCAGGTTCGATCACCCCGATCACCGGCAGCTTCGGGTATTCGTGCCGCAATGCCGCGAGCGCCGAGGCCGATGCGGTATTGCAGGCCACGACCAGACAGCGAATGTCGCGCGCCGTCAGGGCGGCTGCGCATTGCAGGGAATAGCGCGCGACCGTGGCCGCGCTCTTCGTGCCGTAGGGCAGACGCGCGGTATCGCCGAGATAGATGAAATCCTCGCCCGGCAACGCGCGCCGCAGGGCGCGCAGCACCGTCAGGCCGCCGACGCCGGAATCGAACACGCCGATCGGCCGGGCGCGTTCGCCGTCCGCGTCGCTCACACCTCGGGTCGCATGTGCGGAAACAGCAGCACGTCGCGAATCGAGGCCGAGTCGGTGAAAAACATCACGAGCCGGTCGACGCCCACCCCGAGGCCGCCCGTGGGCGGCATGCCGTACTCGAGGGCGCGCACGTAATCGGCATCGAAGTACATGGCCTCCTCGTCGCCCGCGGTCTTGCGTTCCACCTGCTCCTTGAAGCGCTGCGCCTGGTCTTCGGCATCGTTCAGCTCGGAGAAGCCGTTCGCATACTCGCGCCCGCCGATGAAGAATTCGAAACGGTCCGTCAGGAACGGATCCTGATCGTTGCGACGCGACAGCGGCGAGACTTCGGCCGGATAGGCATAGGCGAAGGTCGGCTGGATCAGGGTATGTTCGCCGGTCTTCTCGAAGATCTCGATCTGCAACTTGCCCGCACCGTCGCCGCTCTTGAACGGGATTTTCAGAGTGTCGCAAAAGCGGCGCAGATAGGCGACGTCGCGCAGGGACTTCGGATCGAGCTGCGGATTGTTCGCGAGCAGGATCTGCTCGATGCTGAGGCGCTGGAAACTTCCGCTCAAATCGTATTCGCGACCCTGATATTGCACCTTGCGCGTGCCGAGCACGGTGTCGGCGACGCCCTGGAAGATGTTCTCCACGATGCGCATGATGTCGTGGTAGTCGGCGTAGGCCTGATAGAGCTCGAGCATCGTGAATTCGGGATTGTGCTGCGTCGAGAGTCCCTCGTTGCGGAAATTGCGGTTGATCTCGTAAACGCGTTCGAAACCGCCGACGGTCAGCCGCTTCAAGTACAGCTCCGGTGCGATGCGCAGATACATGGGAAGATCGAGCGCATTGTGATGGGTCGTGAACGGCCGCGCCGCCGCGCCGCCCGGGATGGTCTGCAGCATCGGCGTTTCGACTTCGAGAAAGCCCTGCGCGTCGAGAAAATCGCGCAAGTAGCGCACGATGCGCGAACGCGTCTCGAACACGCGCCGGCTCGATTCATTGACCATCAAGTCGACGTAGCGGCGGCGATAGCGCAGCTCCGTGTCGGCGATGCCATGCCACTTGTCCGGCAGTGGACGCAGCGATTTGGTGAGGAGACGGATGCGCGCCGCGCGCACGGAGAGTTCGCCGGTCTTGGTGCGGAACAAGCTGCCTTCGGCACCGACGACGTCGCCGATGTCCCAGGTCTTGGCCTCATCGTACGACTCGCCCAGCGCCTGCTGCTGCAGGAACACCTGGATGGAGCCGCTCGAGTCCTCGAGCTTGATGAAACTCGCCTTGCCCATGACGCGCTTGACACGCAGCCGGCCGGCTACGCTGACCGGAATTGCTTCGGCCTCGAGCGTCTCGGCGCTGCGGCCGCCGTAGGCCGTGAGCAGATGCTCGGCGAGCGCGTTGCGCCGGAAGTCGTTCGGAAACGCATTGCCCCGCTCGCGCAGCTTCGCGAGTTTCGCGCGACGCTCCGCGATCAGGTGATTCTCGTCGAGCGGTGGTTCGTCGTGTTCCGTCATAAACCCTGCTTCAAACTCGCCTGCATGAAAACATCCAGTCCACCGTCGAGCACCGCAGTGGTGTTGCCGATTTCGACGCCGGTGCGCAGATCCTTGATCCGCGACTGGTCGAGCACGTAGCTGCGGATCTGGTTGCCCCAGCTCACGTCGGACTTGGAATCCTCGAGCACCTGGGCCGCCGCATTGCGCTTGTTGAACTCGAGCTCGTACAGCTTGGCCTTGAGCATCTTCATCGCGGTCGAGCGGTTCTTGTGCTGGCTGCGCTCGCTCTGGCAGGCGACGACGATGTTGGTCGGCACGTGCGTTATGCGCACCGCCGATTCGGTCTTGTTGACGTGTTGACCGCCCGCGCCGCTCGAACGGTAGACATCCGTGCGCAAATCCGCCGGATTGATCTCGATATCGATGTCGTCGTCGACCTCGGGCGAGACGAATACGGAGGCAAACGAGGTATGCCGCCGATTGCCGGAGTCGAACGGCGACTTGCGCACCAGGCGATGCACGCCGGTCTCCGTGCGCAACCATCCGTAGGCATAGTCCCCCGTCATGCTCACCGTAGCGCCCTTGATGCCGGCAACTTCGCCGTCGCTCTGATCGATGATCTCCGTCTTGATGCCGTGCCCGTCGGCCCATTTCAGGTACATGCGCAGCAGCATCGCCGCCCAGTCCTGGGCCTCGGTGCCGCCCGCGCCGGCTTGAATGTCCAGAAACGCGCTGTGCGAGTCCATCTTGCCCGGAAACATGCGTTGAAATTCGAGTCGTTCGACCTCGACGCTGAGCCGCATCGCATCGGCTTCGATTTCTCGTGCGGCACTCTCGTCCGACTCGGAGGCCGCGAGTTCGAGCAACTCACCCGCATCCGCAAGACCGCGCGTCAAATGATCGAGTCCGGTGACGACTTGTTCGAGCTTGGCGCGCTCCCGGCCGAGTTCCTGCGCGCGTTCGGGCGTATCCCAGATGCGCGGCTGTTCTAGTTCGCGCGCAACTTCCTGCAGGCGTTCGTGCTTGTTGTCGTAATCAAAGATACCCCCTCAAGGAGCCGGTGCGGTCCTCGAGTTCTTTGATGAAACGTTTGATCTGATTGATTTCCATGGCGCCAAATACTAGCACAGATGTGCGCCGCATCGGCAGGCACGCGCCGGCACGCGTCTGCGTAACTATCCTGACGGCGGTCGGCGCCGACGGCTAAAATCCCTGCCATGTTCCGGCGCACGAAGTTTCTGCTCCTGCCCGCGCTCATCCTCGTGCTCATTGCGCGCGGGCTCGGCGCCGAGCAGCAACCCGCTGCGGTCGCGGGCGCGAGTTCGAGGGGCGCCGTGACGGTCGCGGCGGCCGGCCCCCGCGAGGAGTTCATGGCCGCCATGCAGCGTGTGCGCCTGCATCTGCCGGAACCGCCGGATACACCCGCGCTGCGTGCCTATGTGATCTACGACTACCTGGTGGCGGCGCGGCTGCGCCGGGATCTCGCGCGCGGCAGCGGCGACGATCTCGACGGCGCGATCGACGACTTCCTGCAAGCCCACGGTTCGGAGCCGGTGACGCGCGCGCTGCGACATGATTGGCTCGCCAGCCTCGCCCAGCGCGCCCGCTGGGATTGGTTTCTGCCGCGCTCGCGCGATGTCAGCGACGCGACGCTCAGTTGCGAACGGCTGCGCGGTTTGCTGCTCACGGGCGACACGCAGGGACTCAAGGCTGCGACACTCGCCCGGTGGTCGCTGGTGCAAGAGACCCCGCCGGCCTGCGACGAGGCATTCGCCTGGGCGCGCGCCCAGCACCTGTTCACGCCGGAACTCGCGGTGGCGCGCATGCGCGCCGCGCTGGGCGCCGACAATCCGCGTCTGGCACGCCAGTTCGCCACCGATGTGCCCGCAGCGCAGGCGGCACCGCTGTTGCAATGGGCGCAATTGCTGGATACGCCCGAGCTCAGCTTGAGTGCGCTCGCGCGCAGTCCGGACGTCAGCGTCGAACCGGATGCGCTCGCCGCCGGCTTCACGCGTCTCGCGCGCGCGAACTCCGCCGGCGCGGATGCGCTGCTGCCCGCCCTGCTCGCGCGCCCGCAGCTGAGTCCGGCACTGGTGCAGGGGCTGCGCCGGGCGGCGGCCCTCGGCGACGCCTATGACCATGCTTCGGGCGCAGTCGCAGCCTTCACCAGTTTTACCGCCGATCCCGCCGACGAGCCGGTGCAGGAATGGCGGGCGCGTGCCGCGCTCTGGGCCGGCAACTATGCGCAAGCCCTGAGCTGGATCGAACAGATGCCGCCGGCACTCGCGAACCTGCCGCGCTGGCGCTATTGGCGCGCGCGTGGGCTCGCCGCAACGGCCGGCGACGCGGCGGCCGAACCGCTGTTCGGCGATCTTGCCGGTATCCGTGATTATTATGGCTATCTTGCCGCCGACCGCGTGCATCGCGGCTACAGCATCAACGCGAAGGTGACGCCCGACGACCCGTCGGTGCAGGCCACGCTGGCCGCCGCCCCGGGCCTGGAACGGGCGCACGCTCTGTTCGATTGCGATGAGCTCGACGATGCGGGCGCCGAGTGGGCGCTCGTCGTCGCGCACCAGGAGGCAGCGGTCAAGGTGCAGGCTGCGCGCCTCGCCGCCGGCTGGGGCTGGTATGCGCAGTCGATCGCGACGCTCGCGCAAAGTGGCGACTTCGACGACGTGCGGCTGCGCTATCCGCGCCCATACCCCGCCGCGGTCGCCGCCGCGAGCGGCCTCGCGCACGTGCCGGGCGATTGGATCCTCGCCGTGATGCGACAGGAAAGCCTGTTCCGCGTCGACGCCGTGTCGCACGCGAACGCGCGCGGACTCATGCAAATGCTGCCGGCGACCGCCGATGCCGTCGCGAAACGTTGGCACCTGCCCGAGCCTCCGGCCGGCGCCCTTTTCGATCCGATGGTCGCGATCACTTTGGGCGCGGCTCACCTGCGCGAACTGCTCGACCATTACGACGGTCAGCTCGAGGTGACCTTGGCCGCCTACAACGCCGGCATGGCGCCGGTGGCGCGCTGGCAGCCGGACGCGCCGGTCGCCGCCGACATCTGGATCGAGAACATTCCCTACAACGAGACCCGCAGCTACGTGCAGCACACGCTCGAGCACATCGTCGCCTTTGCCTGGGTGCGGGACGCCGAGCTGCCGCAGTTGAGCGCGCTGTTATCCCCGGTCGGCAAGGCGGCCGCACCCGCGCGGGCCGGTCAGGACTTCAGGACGCGCTGACCGGCGCGCCTGCCGCGACGCTCGCACGCGCCGGGCGTTTCGCGGCGAGGATCGACGCGAGAATCTCGGGAATCTCGAAAACCGCGCGGTTGTCGATCGCCGCCACCCGGCTGCGCAGTTCCGGCAATTCGGCGATGACCTGGTCGACGCCCGCACGCACCGAGCGGAACGAATCGAGCACGACCCCCGCGCGCCGCTCGCGCACCCAAGTCGTGTTGTAGCGTTCCTGGGGCATGGTCAGCGCATTGCGGACGACGATCACGGGCAGGCCCTGCTGAACGGCTTCGCTGATGCTGCCCGGCCCCGGTTTGCCGATGAAAAAATCACTGAGGCGCATGTAATAGCGCATCTCGTTCGTGAAGCCGAGCACGAGCCGCGGTGCCGTGGCCGGCAGCTCGCGCAACTTGTCCGCGAGCGCGCGGTTGTGACCGCAGATCAGGATCAGCTGCGTGTCCTCGAGGCGGCGTGCGATGCCGCGCATGGCGCGCGAGCCGTGGCCGCCGAACATGACCAGTCCCGTCGGCCGCGCGGGATCGAGACCGAGGCGGCGGAGTTCGGCGGCGCGGTCGAGTACCAGCGGCCGATAAAAATCGGGGTGGATGATCATGCCGGAGGTCGCATGCACGCGCCGCGGGTCGCAGCCCTGCGCGAGCGCCTGCGCGACGGCCCGCGGCGTTCCACAGATCGTGTGCTGAACCTGGCGCGGCTCGATCCAGAAATGCGGCGGGAAATCCGCGAAGTCGGTCAGCACGGTTGCGTAGGGAACGGCCGGCGTCAGTGCGGCCGCCGCCTCGTACATGGCACGGTTGAAATTCGGTACGAGCGAGACGATCAGGTCCGGCCGGCTCCTGCGCCAGTGCACGCGCAGCTGTTTGCCGAGCGAACGATGGCTCAAGCGGATCAATGCCTGCAGCAGCTTCAATTCCTGCGCGAGACCGAGCGTCCATCCCCGGGCGAGACGCTTGTTGTAATAGTCCTCCGGGTTCATACCCGTGGTCTTGCGAAACACGCCCTGCGGATCGAGCACCTCGAAGAGATTCACGAGCCGCACGCGCCAGGGACGGCCTTGTTCGAGCATGATTTGCTGTAAAGCCACGGCCGCCGAACGATGCCCGCCGCCCGCGTTGAAATAGACCAAGTCGATCGTCTGCAAATTCTTTCGCGAGCCGGGTCGCGCTCCTGTAGCCAGCTGGCGACAAGCTTGCGACGGCAATATGACCAAACCATGAATGTTGTGACGCGGTTATCAGGGAACCGTCAAAACCTTTTGTAGCATCCCCGTCCGCCCCGCCCGATCCGCACGATGCGCAAAACAGGAGCTTCATGATGAGCAACCCTTACAACACGGCGAACGAAAGGACTTCGATCCTCGGGCCGACGATCCGCTTCAAAGGCGAACTCTCCTGCGAAGAAGACCTGGTCATTCACGGCAAGATCGAGGGCACGATCACGCGCACCCAGCGCCTCACGATCGGTCGCGAGGGCTCGATCCACGCCAACATCGATGCCGCCCAGGTGATCATCGAGGGCAGCATCGAGGGCGACGTCCGCGCCGACAAGTCCGTGTCGGTCACCGAGACGGCGAACATGACCGGCAACATCACGGCGCCCGCCGTGGCCATCCTCCAGGGCGCCCGCTTCAACGGCAGCGTCGACATGAGCGACGGCAAGGCCGCCAAGGTCACGAACGCGACGGCGCAACGCGCCCACAACGCCGCCTGAAGGTCTGGAGAACACGATGAGCTGGTTCAAAAACACCGCCGGGGACAATACCACCATGAGCAATTCCAGTTTCGATTTGAAATCGCCGCTGCCGCCCCCGCCGCCGCGCAACGAATTCCGGTCATCGCTCGACCGCACGTCGCTCGAAACCAAGGCTGCCCTGGAGGCCAAGCCACCGTTGGAAGCGAAATCGCCGCTCGACATCAAACAGCCGGTGGAGGCGAAGTCGGCGGTCGAGGTGAAATCCGCGGTCGATGCCAAGGCTCCGGCCGAAGCCAAAGCAACGGCCGTCGAGGCGAGGCCGGTCGTCTCCGTATTCGGGGCCAGCCTGCGTTTCAAGGGCGAGCTGCGCGCCGACGAGGACTTCACCCTGCAAGGTCGTATCGAAGGCTCGATTCATCACACGCAGAACTTGACGATCGGCACCGACGGCTTCGTCAAGGGCGACTCGCGCGCCCGTAACATCATCGTCGACGGCACGATCGAGGGCGATCTCTACGCGCTCGAGTCGATCGCGATCCGGCCGACGGCAAAGGTTCAAGGCAATCTGATGGCGCCGCGGGTCTCGATCGCCGATGGCGCAAGCTTCAACGGCAAGGTCGACATGGCGACGGCCGCTCGCGCCGCACGCAGCATCGCGGACCGCGTGGCCACCGCGCCGGCTGAAGCCGCGGTCGGTCTCGACGATCGCGCCGCCGAACAGGTGCTGCTCACGGGTTCGGGCGGCGGGTAAGCGCTGGCAGCCTGTCCGAGTAAATACTCGGACAGGCTCCTAGTGTAGGTTCCCCATGCCGACGCAGCCGCGCTTCTCGACGCAGACTTCATTGACCGGACAGACCAAGGGCGTGCCCTTGACGCAGCCCCGCGCATCGGCGCCCGCGGTGTGCGGCGCACAGCGTTCAAGGCCGTTGCAGCTGCGATGATCGTCGCAGTCGGCATCGACGACGCAGGCCAGGGAGCCCGCGCTCAGTTCCTCGGTCGACAGTTCACCTTGCTGCGTGATCGCACCTGACAAGTGCGTATCGAGCAGGACCTGCGTCGTGGCCGGCCCCGCGGGCAGATCGACGTCGGCGTCGGCGATCTCCCAAGACGCACCGTCGGGCTGTGCCGAGCGGTAAAAAATGCTATAGCGCATGACCGAACGGGGATCGAGCGGTTCGCTCAAGACCAGAGGAATCACCCGCGTCGAGGCCGGCGGCCACGCCTCGCCATGCGTCAGGGGCAGATGCAGCACGTGGCCGCCGACCTCGTAGATGCGCAACTCGACGTCGCTGCCCGCGCGCAGCGGCTGCGCACCATTGACGATGCGCACGCTGAGTTGAGATACGGGGAGCGCGACGGCGGAGGTGCCCAACAGGGCAAGCATCAGGGCAATAGGTTTCACGGTTCTCCCCCGCGGTATGGCTGGCGTTCCTCATCATAGCCGATCGTGGCGATGGGCCGGCGCGCGCGGCATTATGTCCAGCTATCTCAGGCCAGCGCCGCCTCGATGTCCGCAGCCAAGCTCTCCGGCTTGTCGGCCGGCGCATAGCGCTTGAGCGGCTCGCCATCCTTGCCGACGAGAAACTTCGTGAAATTCCATTTGATGCCCTCGAGTCCCAACAGCCCCGGACGCGTCTGCTTGAGATATTGATAGAGCGGATGCGCGTCAGCGCCGTTGACCTTGACCTTCGCGAACATCGGAAAGCTCACGCCGTAGGTCAGCGTACAGAAGTTCTTGATCTCGGCTTCATCGCCCGGTTCCTGATGTCCGAATTGATCGCACGGAAAGCCGAGTATCTCGAGCCCGCGGTTGTGGTACTTCTGATAGAGGGCTTCAAGCCCGGCGTACTGCGGCGTGAAGCCACACTTGCTCGCGACGTTGACGATCAGCAGAACGTGATTCCGAAAGCCGGACAAGGACTGCTCGGAGCCGTCGATCGTGCGGGCGGAAAAATCATAAACACTCATCGCTTCCCTCGCCTCCCGTGGCCGACGTGCGGTTGCTGCCGCCCGCCGCGCCTGTTCAAATGCCTCAATCGTTCGAACGCGTCGGCCGATCATAGCCCGACGCGCATCCGCAGGGAACTGAAGCGGACTGGAATCCGCGCGGCGCGACGCTACACTGGCGGACGGGCTGGCACGTCGGCAATCACACCCACAGGAGCGCGAGCATGAGCGAGCAGGACGATAGATCTCCATCAGGTGCTTCAGGTACTTCGCGGCGCGAATTCGTTGCACTGGCGGTCGGCGCCGGACTCGTTGCGGCCGGCGGCGCGCTCGCTGCGTCGAATACGTCGGTCGTCGAGACGACTGTCGACGTCAAGACCGGCGATGGCAGCTGCGATGCCGCTCTGTTCCACCCCAGTACGGGTGTCCACCCGGGTGTGCTGATCTGGACCGACATCTTCGGACTGCGGCCGACGTTTCGCGAGTTCGGCAAGCGGCTCGCCGCGCAGGGCTACACAGTGCTCGTCCCAAATCCCTTCTACCGCACTGCGAAGGCACCCGTGATCGCGGACGTCGCCAGTTTCGATTGGCAGAATCCGGCGGATCGCGCCAAGCTGGACTCCTTCACGGGACCGCTCTTTGCCCCCGGCGCCGTCGATGCCGATGCCGATGCCTACGTGGGGTATCTGGACATGCAGCCGCAGGTCGACAAGACCAAGAAAATCGGCACTCAGGGCTATTGCATGGGCGGACCGCTCGTGGTCAAGACCGCGGCCGCGAGACCTGATCGGATCGGCGCAGGCGCCACTTTTCACGGCGGCGGCCTCGTGACCGACAAGCCGGACAGCCCGCATCTGCTCGCGCCGCGGATTAAGGCGCGCATGTATGTGGCGATCGCCGCGAGCGACGATGCGAAACAACCGGACGCGAAGGTCAAACTACACGAAGCCTTTGGCGCGGCCCACGTGCCGGCCGAGATCGAGGTCTATCCCGACACTCA
>Ga0116226_10006933_pt1 | contig 10207 bp, 7 predicted proteins | sample S1TSphfallax_FD_89692 | JGI IMG/M metagenome (GOLD analysis project Ga0116226, IMG submission 89692) | Host-associated microbial communities from peat moss isolated from Minnesota, USA - S1T2_Fa - Sphagnum fallax MG | ecosystem: Host-associated > Plants > Peat moss > Unclassified | place: USA...
AAGGTTTTACAATCACGAACGTCCAAATATGGCATTGGGCGGCTTTACACCGAAACAGCGGTTGGCCATGGCCGCTTAGTTTCTACTTCTGCCGACCGTGGAAAACGGGGGCATTACCATGAAGCTGAATGGTGTCCACTCTGGCTTCAAGGCGTATGCACGGATACTGGCTTCGTGTGTACACGAAAGAGACCCGTCGCCCCATCGTCATCGGAACAGGAGGGCCAGTCCAGTCAACGATCAAGCCGATGTTCCGACCTTAGCCCTCGGCTGTTGTGTCGCTTTGGTCTCGTTCGGCGGGAGCGCGGTGATCCCGTCGACCTTTGCTACCCATTCTTTTTGCTTCGTTGCGCGCAAACGCGGCGTCTCGCGCCGTCACCTGCCCCGCAACGGCACCGGTAAGGTCCACGCGGACCGCGCCATCCGTCAGGCAAGACCAATAGCGGTTGCCACGGCACCACGTACCCAAAGCTTCGCGGATCAGGGCTTCGTTCATCGCGAGTTCCTCCGCGTGGGTCAGCAGGTCAGAAAGTATCCCAACTTTTAGCGGCACCTTCGGCGCTGGATTTTTGGGAAATGCCGCCGGGAAGCGCTTCTGCATCTTGCCGATCGCACGCACGACGGGGTCGATTGTCTTGCCGCCTGCGGGCTTACCGCTATTTGCCTTTGATCCGCTTGGGCGGGTAGGGCGAGCGGGCCCTGCCGCCGGCGTAGTGGTCCGCAGACTTTTTTCCTTCTGTTCCTCGGCCAGTTGCTTTTTAAGTCCCGCCAGTTGCTCAAATCCCATGACTCTTCCTGTAACAGTCCGCCAACAATCCAGAATACTAGCAGACCATGCCCAATGGGTTCGGCGCCGTCAGTTCCGTTTCTGTACTCTCGTGCGATCAGGAGCCATGTCAGTGAAGGGCGGTCGCAGCGATCCGTTTAAACCTAAGTCAGGTCGAGCAATTCGGTCTAAACACGCGTTGGTGACGAGGCGTGCGGAAAACAACAAGGAAAGCATAATGGCTGCGGGCCAAAAACCGACATAGCGTTTCAATCTGGTGTGGAGATAGTCGCGAAATAGCGCTTTTTACATGATGCCCGGTATGATGGCGCCCAGTATCGGTATCAGTCATTCCCCAAAGCAAGGCGAGACCAAGCGCCCCCCTCATAACGTTCGAAACCCGACCCCTCGAAGCGCCACAGGTGTAACCAACCGTGGTCCAATAATTGCCGGACCACATGATGCTTGCTGATCACTGTATCAATCGCCGCCCGCGGCGCATCGATGATCACAGTCAACCGCAAGGGTTCATGCACCCAGCGTTCTCCGTCATGCAGCGACTGGCGGGAAAGGCCGATGCGCAGATCGCCGCCATTGCCCTCGAAGACGCCGAGATTGCCTCCCACCACGTTGTGCAGCAGCTTATTACCGCTGCCAAGCCGGGCCGGATCGCAGGTCGACGCGTGGTATTGCCAATTGATCCAATGCGTGACCAGCATGGGCGCGGTCATCAGTAATTCGAGCACACTGCCGTCATGATCCCGACTGGCATCGTAGTCATGCAAAAAACTGCGCCCACCCAGCATCACGCCGCGGCTTCTGCACCGAGGCGCAATCAAAAAGGCGGCGTTGCCGGCCAGTCCCCATTCCGGTCGCGTTTGCGCGCCATCGTTGGCACGGCGGCGCAAGCGGTTCAAGAGTTCGTGGTGCGGTGCGCGCGGGTCCAACTGTAGGCGGGTCGCACGCTCGCGACGCACCTGGTCGCAGGCTTGTGCGAACACGCCCTGCAGGTGCTGCCACTGGGCGCGCGCCGACTGCGGCAAAAGATCGAGATCAAAGCCTTCGATTTCATCTGTCGTCGTGTTATGCAGCGCCGCGACGAAGCAGGTTGATTCGGGAATCGTCACGCCTTTGGCTTGCAAGCCTTGCCGCACCGCTGGCTCGTTGAGCAACTGCGCCAGGCTACGGGCGTTGACCTCGCCCGTCTGCCCGCAACAAGCGCCGCAATCCAGGGCTGCCGCATGGGCATTGTTGGCCGATTGACTCCCATGTCCAACCAGCAGCACCAGCGGCGCCAGGTGGTGTTCCAGACCCATCGCATGCAGCACGCGCGCAGCCAGCTCGATTTTGGTGTCGAGCTCGAGCCCCGCCAACTGGGGGCGGCAGATCGCGCGATAGCGGGCCGGTAGTCCATCGAGCTCGTCGCGGGACCGACTGCGCTTGCCTGGTCGTAGCCAGCGGCCGAGTTGGCCCAGGTAGCCGAACCCGGCCGTTTCCACATAAGAGAACGCAGCACCCGGCCAGCGGCTGGCCGCTTGCCATTGATCCGCCAACCCAAAGCGAAGCTGCCGCGCGCGAGTGGCAGCGGCTTGCCGAGCAGGATCGGTTGCGCGTTGTGCGAAGTCAGGGCTGACGATGCGATCCTCGACGTCCATCGTGGGGGCCAACAAGCCGGGCAGTTGCGGGCGGCGAGCGGTGGTTGCCAGTGGCGTATAGGCCAGCGGCAAGCCGAAGAAACCGGCGAAGCCCACGGTCTGGATGGCGGGCCAGACAGCCTCCAATGCGCGGCGCAGAGGTTCGCTGCGTACGTCAATGCAGAAGGCGGCCTGCACGGCGATCTCGTGTTGCGCAATCCCCGGGCCGTCCCCTGTGCTCAGTCGTAGCGCCAGATCGCGCTGGTATCCAATTTCCAGCGCAATCTGCCAGACTTCGTCTACCAATAGCGCCCGTTCGGCATGCTCAATGGTGGTGGCCGCTTGCCCCCAAGCTTGCTGAAGTGCGGCACATGATTGTTGGATGCTGACCGAGTCCTTGCATTCAAGCAGCAATGCGCCCCAGGCCAGTCGAATCGCCAGTAATTCGCGCAGATGCGAGTCCTGTCGCTGGGCCAAGCCGGCCTGCCATCCCAAGTAGGCGCACCATGAGGCCCAACCATTCACAGTGAGCAATATCGATTCCAGATAATCTGCCCATACCGTGTGCGGCAAGCCCAGGTGACGGATCACCCAACGTTCGGCATCGCGCGCTGTGGCCGGCAAGGCGTCAATGGCCCGCCCGATCTGGGGCAAGCCCATCAGCATGCCGATGCCGTGGTCATGCCGCAGCGTGTCTCGCCAGAAGGCGTATAAGCCTTGTGTGCGCTGCGGTTGCCAATCGGCCTGGTGTTCATCGAAGTAAGCCGCGCAGGTCTGACTGACCTGATGTGTAATCGCTTGGCGCCACGATAGGCGGGTATGACGATGAGGGTCGTTGTCGAGCAGATCAATCAGCAGCGGCAACGGCTCTAGCGGCGCGCGCGCCTGCAAGGCATCCGCCCATTGGCGAGGCGTCAGACCCAGTGAGCGCGCTTCAGGTAACTGAGAGACCGCTTGCATCAGATCGGCGTCGCTTATCCTGCCATCGTGCCATGCGCGTCGTTGCTGATCCCGCGCCGGAAACACCTGGATGCCGCCGAGTATGGCCATGCGGGCTGCCACCCGCCGCACCGGCATGCCGATGCGTGACCAGTGCGGATTGACCGCGATCGAGCGGTCCAACGGCCACGCGGGTGCAATCGCCTGGCAGGCTTGATCGCAGGCGAGTTCGATCTGTGCCTGAAGCGCATCAGAGTCGGGTGAGGCGCTAATAGGGTGGGGTGCGGCGGGCTGAGCGGCAGTCGTCGGTCTGGGCATCATGAAGTTCTCCTGTCTGTCAGATCAACGCGTCAGATCGGCCAGCGTGGCGCTGACAGCAGCAGGGGCTGGGTTTCTGGCGGGTTTGGGGGTCCAGTCTGTGGGCCACAGATGTAAGGCCAGACGTGTATAGGCTTCGTCGACATAGAAGCCTGCGTAGTTCCACCGACGCCAGCGGGACAGCAGCGCTGGCTGCCGCTGCAACAGAGCCAGACACAGGTAAAGAGCGGTCATACCGATCAGCGCGATCAACCCTAACGCTGAGTGCGGGGTGTCCTGTAGGCCCAGTGGCAAGGCATGCGCGGCGAGGGCGGCCCCGGTCAGTCCGGCGACCATCGCCAGTCCCGCAAGGCGCTGCCCACTGCGCGCCGGCGCATGTGCCGCGCGAGCCGGCAACCAGAGGAGTGGCGCCCAGGCCAGACCCAGTAGGGCACTCCACCACCAAGGCCAGCATGCATGGCCGGACAAGCTGGAGATCGACAGCACCAACGGGATGGTCAGAACGGGCGCCATGGCCAGACTGAGCGCACTGGGTAAGGACGCATCATGCAAAGCCTGGCGGCGGGTCTGGCGCACGACGTTCGACGCGGACAGAAACGCATGCGCCTTGTAGAGCGAATGGCCGATGAGATGGAGCGCCGCCAGCGTGTAGAGGCCCAATGCACACTCGAGCAGCATGAAGCCCATCTGTGCTGCGGTAGACCAGGCCAGTTGCACCTTGATGCTGACGCGGGTCAACATCACCATGCCCGCCAGCACGGCTGTGGTCAATCCGAATACCAGTAGCAGCAGGCGCGCTGGCGCCGCCTGTTCAAGCATCGGTGCGAAGCGGATTAGCACGAAGCCGCCGAGATTGACCACCCCGGCATGCAGCAGGGCCGAGACCGGGGTCGGCGCTTCCATCACCTGTGTCAGCCAGCCATGCACGGGCAACACCGCAGTACGCAGGATGACGGCCAGCACCAGTGCCACGGCACTGATCTGCAAATGGGTCGACATGCCGTATCGAGCAATATGCTGCCATAGCGCAGACAAAGCGCCGCTGCCTGCCTCCCGCCACGCAAGAGCGGCCGCAGCCAACAGCAGCGCGTCGGCGCCTCGATCTGCAATGCGCTTCTTATGTGCGGCCAGCAGGGCGAAAGGACGGTCCGGATAGAAGCACAGTAAATGATGCAGTGCCGCGCCGACTGTGGCCCAAGCTGCGATCAGGATCAGCCAATGATCGGCCAATAAAAGCACATGGACTGCGGCCAGCAAGGTGGACAGCGCGGTGCGGTAGCCGCGCTGACCGGCTTCGCCTTGCAACTATCTAGCAGAAAACCCACCGATCACGGTACCCAGAAGCTGCACCAGCAGGCTCAGGATTTGACTGATGGGAATGGCTTGCAGCACGCCAGGCACGTGCAAGTGAGCGATACCTGGGATCAGTCCGACCGCCGCCAGAGCGAGTGCGCACCCCGAAGCGCACTGAAACGTACGCCATAGCCCGGCCGTCGGGAATCGATTCAAGCGCGACAGCAGCGCTACCGCCACCATCAAAGCGACCGGCGCGAGCGCGCAGGCCACATACAAAATCAGGTGAATATCCATCGCATGACCCTCTTCAAATCGGCAGGGTGAATCATGCTTGCCAATATTTATTCTGTAAAATACATTGAAACGAATCAATTGATAGATAAAAAAGAATGATTGAACTGAATCAACTCAATTTCCACCACCTGTACTACTTCTGGCGGGTGGCCAAGCTCGGACATCTGACGCGCGCCGCTGCGGAGTTGCACACCTCCCAGTCGGCGGTGTCGGCACAGATTCGCCAACTGGAAGAGCGACTGGGCGATGATTTGTTCAGCCGCGAGGGGCGCCGTCTCATCCTGACGGATACCGGGCAGCTTGTGCTGGCCTATGCGGAGAACATCTTTGGTCTTAGCCAGGAGATGTTGGGGCGACTGCAAGGTCGATCGACCGGGGTCACGCGCTTGCGTGTCGGCAGCGTAGCCACACTGTCGCGTAACTATCAGGAGAACTGGATCCGGCCTTTGCTGATCGATCCGGCTGTGACGCTGACGCTGGAGTCCGGCCTGCTGGAAGGGCTGGTCGCCCGCTTGGTGCAACATCAACTGGATGTCGTGCTGGCCAATGAGACCGTCCCCTCGGATCCAGACCGGCCACTACATTGTCGCTTTCTCGGCAGCCAGTCTATTTCCCTGGTGGGTCCCGCCAAACAGTGGTCGTCACAGAGTCTGCGGATTCCAGATGATCTGCATGGCTTGGACGTCGCGCTACCCGGTCCGCGGCATGCGTTGCGTGCACAGTTTGATGCACTGTGTGCGTCCGCGGGCGTGACGCCACGTATCCGTGCCGAGGTCGACGATATGGCCATGCTGCGCTTGATTGCGCGCGACAGTGGTTGGTTGGCGGTACTGCCAGAGGTGGTGGTTCAAGACGAACTCCGGACCGGTATGCTGGTGACGGTAGGTCAGTCGTCGGCCTTGCAGGAATGCTTTTACGCCATCACCACGCCGCATCGACACCGAATCGAAGTCCTTGAGCAGTTGCTGGGGAGTTCTTCAGAGACGATTGCTTTGGGGGCGACATGATGGTTTCCCCTCACTGAAGACGTTTCTCAGGTGCTGGGCGATCACCGAACGCTTACGGCCAAACAGATCGGCTATCTGTGCTTCGATCAACCACAGGGTGTGAGTGGGAGGGCGTGCTGTCATAAGGTCTGAAGACCTCGATGACCCAATCGACAAATACCTCCAAACAGGCACTGTTGTACTTCGATTGTGGGAAGACGATACCCGATCAGGCCGGATCTTAAGGCGGAATCGTTATGATCAGCCTGGATGGCTGTCATGCTGATAATCTCGGCTAGGATAATCGAGGCCGAGTTCGACAGGTGCCAAGCAGCGAGATACGCGTCAATCGAAGACAGATAATCGGGTTGAGCGCTCGGCAGGCTGGCAGCACAGTGACAGCCTGCCCGAGTATCACATACCGCGCTCTTCAATTCCCAGATTGTTGCTCAGCTTTGTCACGCCATCGACGGCGCCGGCAATTTTGCCGGCTTCGTCGACTTGCTCTTGTGATTCCACTTCACCCACGAGCGTGACCGCTCCCGATTTGACCAGAATCGCAATATTTTCGGTCGGGATCGTGGGACGCGCTTTGCTGAGCGCGCCACGGATTTTTTTGGCTAAAGCGTGATTCGCTGCGCGCATCGACGCCTTTGACATGTCGGTCGTGCTGGACGATGAACTGGCTTGAGCTAGCACGTTGGTGGATAGTAGTACGCACGCGCTCAAGCTTGCGATAACCAGGGTTTTTTTCATGGCGATCAGTCTCCGAAAATAAGATTGTGATTACGCTATGTAGCGGTAACCATCACCTTATCTTCGCTTGACTTCGCGCAATCAACTATCCCCCTTTTGGGGAGTTGGCCAAACTCGGGGTCAGTCAGCTGGAAGAGTAGGGGGCCAGTCCACCCTGGCAGGAGTCGGATGTATGACCCGTCATGCGTACATAGGTATCGCGTAATCGATGTTGAGACGGTAGGCAATCCAAGCTGCGCTGCAGAGCCAGCTGGAATTTTTCCGCTTCCACTGCCGCGCGGTCGAGATTGTCGAGGCCGCGCCATATATCGGCGGCGGTGCGACGTACACGCCACTCCATCAGCGTTATCCCCGTTCTTTCGATCAAATCGCTAGCCTCTTGGATAAAGGCTTGTGCATCCTGCAGGTTGTTTTGCTCGAGGGCGATACGCGCTTGAACTTCCAAAGCCATGGCAAGCCAACTCTTCTCCTCGATCTGACAGGCTCGTTCAAGCATGCCGTCCGCATGTTCGCGCGCACGATGGGTTTCTCCCAAACTTAACAAGGTATCCGCCAAGCCCCAGTCGACCAGGTAACGCCAGTACCAGTCCATTACCACGGGATGTTCGATCATTTCCGATTCGACACGCGCCAAGTGTTTGAGGGCGCTTTCGTGATGTCCCAATCCGGCCTCCGCCAGACCGAGAAGCATCGTGCTGCGTCGTATTTCGTTAGGTAGAACGAGGGTGTACAGCGCAGGATGAGGGGCATCTTCGGGCTCGCGTTGAAGGCCCAACTTGTGGCAAATTGCTTTGACGCCGGCGTAGTCGCCAGCGAGGAAATACAGCAGCCCTCGCAGGCTCTCCAAGGTGCACACGTTGTATCGATTCGCGTTGCTGACAAATAGCGCTTCACTTTTGTCCAGCTCGTCAAGCGCCTTGCCCCATTCGCCCAGCATGATATAGGACCAAGGTCTTCCGATATGCGCCATCCAGATGGCGCGGAACACATCGTAGCCGGGTTTATCGCTGACTTGCCGGATCAGATATGCCACATGGGTATCGATATTTTCGATCGCTTCGCGATATCGACTCGATACCAGGCAGATCATGCTGTATTCGATCATGCCCCAGCCGGCTACCATACGATCCGGGCCATTGCGCAAAGGCAGCAGACTTGTGTCGCAGGCGTCAGACAACACCGGATCCCAACCTTTGATCCAGATCTGCCATGCCGCGCTGCTGAGCTGAGTGCGTGCTTTGAGTTGGAGATCGGTCTGTCTATGACTTATTAACGCGGCCCTTTCCAGGTGGATCAGGCCGCCCATTGCGTCGCCCCAACTGAGCGCAAAGCCCATGCCTAATTCTGCGCGCGCTTGCACATCGATGCGTTCAAGTGACTCGCCCAGTTCAGCAAGATCGCTGAACGCTTGCAGCGCTTTCGGATCATGGCTGGCGGCGTAGATCGACGCCCGTTCTTCCAGTAGTGCGGCTTGCGTTGCTTCTCTATGTGTATCGGACAGCTCGAGAGCGATGGTGTCCGCTTTGTCAAGGATAGACAGTGCATCTTCGTGCGCAAACCGTCGTTTGGCAATCTGCAGGGCAATTTGTAGATAAGCGATTGCTTTTGGCCAGTCCTGCGCCTCGATGAACTGTTCGACCAACCTGAAGGCCATATGCGCATGGTGTGCGGCAGGATAGATATGCTCCAGTTCATTACCGATCAGGGCATGGGTTCGAGCCAGTTTCAGACGACCCTGGCGCGCCAGCAAGGCATACCGATAGAGCGCATGCTTGAAACGATAAGAATACACGGACCCGCCGTCGGCCCTACTTTCCAGGTAGTGACGTTGGATAAATTTCCGGTTGCGGCATAGCTGTTCGCAAATCGCCTCGAAACGTAGGGCACTGACGCCCGCCGCCGCCGCGGGGCTGATGGGGTCAAACACCTCGCCAACCGCGCTGGCGACTTCCAGCACGTGTTGGGTTTCCCCGTCGAGCAGCGCGATTTGGGCCTCAATCAGATCGCTGAGGGCGGGCGGAATCTCTGTTTGAATGTGCGTGAGTGGTAGATCTGTTTGCCAGCGGCCTTCTCGATGGGTGGCAAGGCCCGCTTCGCGGAGATGATCGAGGCTGGCTTCAAGAAACAAGGGATTGCCCCCCGAGCGTTGCCACATCAGTTCGGCGAACGAGAGCGCTTCGCTCGTGGCGTCTGCCTGCAGATAGGTTGCTGTCTGAGCCAAACTTAAGCCATGCAGATGCAGGGTGTGACAGAGTTTGCGTAGCATTAGGTCGTCAACCCATCGCTTCAGCGGTGTTGCATGCCCGATAGCCTCATCCATCCTGAAGGTAGCGACGACCAGCACTTTCGCCCTAGACTTACGACGCACAGTAGCCGACAACAGATCGAGCGTGGCGTGATCCGACCAATGCAGATCCTCAAGAATAATCAGTAGTTTGCGTTCTTCGCTCAAGGCTTCCAGAAGGTCGAGAAATTCGCCAAGCATGCGACCTCGCGTGCTGACACCCATCATCTTTCTTAGGGGCGCTTGCCGCTCCGGAGGGAAAAGTGTATTGAGTTGCCAGGCCCACGACGGTGCCACCGTCATTAATAGGTCTTGTACGCGGTAGGCTTGGCTGCTTTTGACCAAGCCGGCCAGTGCTTCCAGAACAGGATAAAACGGCTCGGTTCCTCCGAATCCTTCGATACAGCTTCCGGACGACACAAGAACGCCCCGATCGACCGCATCGGTACTGAACTGCTCGACCAGCGCCGTTTTGCCGACGCCAATTTCGCCGTCGATCAGCGTCATCTGCAATTTACCCTCGTGCGCGGTGGCGAGTACCGCTTGCAGTGCGTTCAGCGCTGACTGGCGACCAACCAGAGGGCGACTGGTTTCTCGAATGGGCGCATGGTGCACCGAACCCGTCACTGTTGCGATAAAACGGTAACCTCGACCACGCAAGGTCTCAACATAACGCGGCGCACGCGCGTCGTCGCCCAGCGCATGACGGATAGCGAGAATGTGACCTTTGAGTATCTCTGGTTGTACGGCAACGCCAGGCCAGAGAGCATCGAGCAGTTCGTCGTGCGTAATCAGGCGACCGGGATGTTCGACCAGGTAGCGTAGTACATCAAACGCCTTGGTCGTAATGCGTACCTGGGACAATTCATCGCGCACTGCCACACGTCAAAGGACTTGCTCACGAGGATCGAGTCGGAACGGCTTGAATTCCTTC
>Ga0116226_10006934_pt1 | contig 10207 bp, 9 predicted proteins | sample S1TSphfallax_FD_89692 | JGI IMG/M metagenome (GOLD analysis project Ga0116226, IMG submission 89692) | Host-associated microbial communities from peat moss isolated from Minnesota, USA - S1T2_Fa - Sphagnum fallax MG | ecosystem: Host-associated > Plants > Peat moss > Unclassified | place: USA...
CAACAAATTCAATGATAAATTCAACATAATCATACATATCACTGACATTCATTTGTTCCGTTGCATTATGATTGAATCAATTACGGTTTCTTAGTTTATATACATATTCTTATGCTAATCTTTTTGAGAACCAAGGAACTGCAGCAATCATGAGAAGATAGATAAACATAGAACAAGTATTAAGAGACAAGTATTGACAGAAAGAGACGACACGCATTGAAGCTCGTCTTTTGATTACAAGAACATCGAGAAGAAACGAATAAGACCAAAATTAAATTAGACAACTAAGGAATCTAATTGAAATACAAGCAAGTAAACAGGAATTAAGGGAATTGTCACTCGTGCTACCGATCCGTCCCAGTTAACATTTAATTATCATGGGAGAATAGACGCGCAAAACGGATTTGCCTTACGGACTACAAAAGTAAAAAAGATGATGATAATCATGATGATGATGATGATGATAATAATAATGATCGTGTTTATGAGTCTTTCAATCTTTACGGGTGATTATAACGTTCATTCACGCCCTCCTGTCGATGTTGCCGTCCTTTCATTCATTAAAACGCATGTGTATCGAGCCCATAGTTCTTTGTCCTCTCTCTACTTAAGCGAAAGAGACGCCGTTTCCAATCTGAGAAGGCAAAGAAGAAAAAAGTGAACGCTGTGAATGGATGTCGAGAAAGAAACATAATCATTTACTATAGCTGTTGCTTGCCATGAATCGAGTAGTGTTGATGTAAATTGATTTTGAGCATGACGAGCGAACACAACGAAAGAGAAAGTTGAAAAAAGAGAACCAGAGCAATGGAGAGAGAGAAAGACGACAACTGAAGAAGAAGAGAGGAAGGCAAAGCTTCGATCGACAGGCAACGTCTAAAAATCCCTTCATCAGCTATATGATGTTGTGAACAACTGCAAGGCAAAAGTTGCAACATAAGAAATATACTACGGTGAATAAGAACAGAAGCGAAAGAAAAATAGAAAAGAAAAATAATGTAAAGAAAAGCCGTCGTCAAGAATGAAGCAATAGATATAGAAGAGTGATTATTATCTATCTTAGTATAAGCTTATGTGTTGCCATGTTCATCAGTTTCATCTATGATTCGGATCAATATTCTAATCCTGCTTATTCTTGATATATTTTTCTTTCAATATCCATTGTTTTGTGAACAACAATCAATAACTAAGAACGATCTGATCAATAATGATCCCATCGGGTGGGTCTTTAATTGTTTTCTTTTTCTTAATCCTATTCATTTTAGATTTTTTCAAGAGTAAAACTTCCTTTTTTTTATCCCCCCGCTTTGGATTCAACGTTTTCTTTGTAATTCAATCTAATAGTACCGACATCGGATGATTGAAGAATAACAGTAAACAACAAAGCAGCAAAAATAAGACGGAAATTTAGAGAGAAAATCATTCAGAGGGAAAAACTATGTTTTAGTAGATTCCGAATGTATGGTGCAGAAACGTTTGAAAGCGACTAATGAACCATTATATATCTATCATCGTTCGGAACATGTTTCATGTCTTAGTATTATAGGCTTATTTGATGTTTTTTTTACCATAAAAGAATCTATATATACGTTGACGAACAAATTTGGTCCTTGGACATCAAAAAATAACACGATTCAACATGGATTTATCGTCGCACTACATAAAAAAAATACCTCGCCGCAGGGGACCACTTGTTACTATCTTTTCTTTCATACAAATCATTACTATAGTATTTTTCGTCTTCTTAGCAGATGCTTAATGCCACATATAGACGTTTACTTTATATCAAATAGTTTTAGGCAGCACAAGGATAAAAATACATTCTTTATTCAATATTTCCGTCTCTATAGATGTAAACATTCATTAACTATTATTAAATGAAATTATCAGATATCTCAGAAAACGATTTGATATATTCCTAAAGAATGATTTCTCATATGTTCTTGATAAATAATGAAATAGATAATTTCTAGAGATTGAAAAGAAAGTAAAGAGAGAATAGGGGAAGTGTATCGTGCATGAAGTTGAAGATTGTTACTACCTTGATTACTTTGATAATAAACAGTTTCTAGAATTCTGATTGTTTCATGAATGAGAGAGCGGATGAATTGACAAGCAATCAATGAATCAACAGTACATGCTAAATTTTCTATTGACTGACTTGATTGAAACAACGGAAACATGTTGCACTAAACCTATGTTCAGTGTGGGTGTTAAGACTTAGAGATAACTCCATATTTTCCTGTTAATGTATCTCATTATTATTATACGATGGTAGTACAGGATGATACTTAATCTAATCATGCTTATGTTGATGATAGTGAGGTGTTTTCTTTGATATCTTTGCTGATGATAAATAGACGTCAACACAGTTCGATCAAGGTTATTTATCAAGATCTAATAAGAACAGAAAAAAGTGTTCAAAAAGAAAAATATGGTTTTTGACCTAGATGAGAAAGCATTTTTTCTGCATGTAAAACTAAGAGTTAATTTGCCGTTTAATTACTTTTTTTTTTTATAAATTTCTTTAAAACAAACTAAAAAAGATCTTCTTGCATTAACATTTCCGTCCGACAACAAGACAAGTCGTCGTTTCCTCGTCGGCTGCTTTTTTTCTCTATATCTCTCTTTTACACTCTTTCTCTCTCTCTCTCTATCTCTGTCGCTGACACTATCTCTCAATTTCTTGTTTTAACTTCTTGCTGGTTGTTTGTGCCCGTCATTATTTTTGTCACTAATCTCAGCATCTGTGCGTGTCTGTCATCGAGAACATATACGCACATATCATTATTACCGTGTAACCATCAGCAAGTCAGATAAAACTTTATTTTATCCGTACAAATATTCTCTTACAAAGTTCCGTTACATCAAGCGGTAAAGCGAAACATCTTGCAAAATAAATTAATTTTCATATCTATATGTTAGTTAAGTATTTATTTATCCTTTTCGCTTAAAAATGTCGTCATTGTCGCTATTAATATATCGCCAATATTTATCACTACTAATTCTATATTAAAGACGTATGCGCCTGTTATATCATCTTAGTCGATAAAGAATTTGTTTTTTTTTTGGCCTTTCTGTATTCTGTTTCCATATATTAATCGATGCTATATATCGTTATTGAAAGAAATACAACAGCAAATTTGTATTATCGATCTTCTTTCATAATTATAAAAAAACTATGCGTCTACGCACCGATTTGCATATTTTAACAACAATTTTTACACTTATTTCTAGTACAAATTTACTACGCAATGATGCATCAATAAATACAGTTGAAGAATTTCTTGATACACTCATTAATTCAAGTCGTTATGATAGGCGTATTCGGCCATTTTTTGATCAACATAGTTAGTAGATTTCTTTTTGATTTCTTGTTCTTATTATTATTCTGTTCGATTACAGAAGCTTGCAATGTGACAATGACCATTCATATTAATACCATTTCAGCTATCAATGAAGTTAATATGGTAAGACATATGCATTAATGATATTCATTATATATATGTTTGTTTTTTCTTTTGTAGGATTATAATACAGATTTAATTTTTCGTCAGTCATGGTATGATCCAAGACTTAATTATTCCGGAACAGATTGGGCAAAAAAATCCCCACAAATCACATTGCATTATTCACTTATTGATCGTATATGGGTACCTGATTCATTTTTTCGTAATGCTAAAGAAGGTAAACGTAGTGATATAACAGTCCCCAATCGATTAATTCGTATCCATCGTGATGGAAAAGTACTTTATAGTCAAAGGTTTGTATTTATTAATCGATTAAAAATTCAATATTTGATGTATTATCTTTATAGACTTTTACTTAAACTTGATTGTCAAATGAAATTACAAAAATTTCCACTTGATAATCAAACCTGCGTTGTCAATATTGGCAGTTGTATGTTAAATCTTTTTTTAAGGACTTGTTAATTTTGTTTTTCGTCATAAAAACAAAGAAGGATTTATGTCAGAAAAAAAAAGAAATCTTTATTTATATAATCTCTATTTATTTATTTACTTTTTTTTTCGTCTTTAATTAGATGGTTTTGCTACAAATGATTTGGCATTTTTTTGGGATGAAGCCCCAAATATAAGTGCTATTCGAGTTAATGAGGATCTTGAAATGCCTGATTTTGTTTTAACTTATCATGAATCAAGATATTGTAATCGAACAACAGCAACAGGTTAGATATTAATTATTTAAAAAAAAAGAAACTTTCTTCATTCATATCATATTTTAACTCTGCTGCTTATATAGAGAGAAAAAAAAAATTCTTCTTTTTATTTTATACAAACTAAGCTTTCCTTCACTCCGCTCATAGGCGAATATACTTGTATCGAAGTACATCTAGCATTACAACGAAATATTAATTTGTATATTCAACAAATTTATTTACCGTCAACATTAATTGTTAGTTTATCATTTATGGCATTTTGGATCGATTATGAATCTCATCCAGCACGAACCTTATTAAGTTTACTTAGTATTGTTACTGTAATAACAAAAGCGGAAGGTACAAATAAATAAAAAATTCTTTTTTGTTTGATTTCAATTATAAAGCTAATACACGCGCGCGCATTTTGCACATTATTTAATCATAAAATATGATTCAATGCACTAATGATTTTGAATACATGCATCTATTTTATAATTTATTATTTCCCTTTCCCTTTTTTTTTCTTTGATATCTATATAAGCAGCAAAAGTATGTAAATGAAGAAAGTATTTTTTTTTCTATTATTTATTTTTTTTTTTGAATGATTGATTTTCTAGGCAGTTTTACATGCCTTCTTGTTGTTCTGCATTTAAAACGTTTATTTGGTTATTATCTTGGTGAGTTTTAATTGTATTAATTAATTGAGAAAAAGTTTTAAAGAAAGTTAATTATCTCTAGTTCAAGTTTATATTCCATCAATGCTTATTGTGATCCTTTCTTTTGTTTCATTTTGGATCGATCATAAATCGGTAAGATCGAAAACAGATTCGAATTGATATTCTTATCGAATTATATATTCAGGTTCCAGCTAGAATTTCAGTTGGACTTTTAACTGTTCTAACAGTTACAACTCAAAGCTCAGGTAATTGGCTAATGCTTCTGATGCCTATTGCTTTGCTTAATGCTTTTTTGATTATTTTAATTATCAGATAAAATATAATAAATGTCTAATATTTAGGTATTCGATCACAACTGCCGCGTGTGTCATATATTAAAGCAATTGATGTATGGATGTCAGCATGTCTTGTTTTTGTTTTTGCTGGTTTACTTGAATATGCATTAGTCAATGTTATTGCACGTAAAGGTGAATTAAGACAACAAGTTCGTTTTTCAAAAGAAGTAAGTTATTGACTAAATAAAAAAAGAAATGATTTCTTTTTTTTTTTGATTTTTTAAATTAATTATCAATACTAAATTTTAGTGTTATTGTTGTTTTTTTTTCTAAATAATATTTATTTTTATAGAAAAAAAGTTCGGAAAGACAACCGAAATTAACTTTAATTCAAAAATTACAGAATGGCTCGACTTTTGCTGCTGAGAGAGTAATTCAATGACTAGATTATTTTTCCTCCCTTCTTCTTTCACTTATTCACACACATTATCACATATAATTTTATATTTCGTTTTAAATCATTTTCACTTTACACATCATTTATTTATTTGATATCATTTCCAAAGAAATTTCTTTTTCTTTTGATATTGTTAAAGTTTATTTGTTGTATAATATTTGGTTGATGAAATTTTATAGAAATATATTTAATATAATTCTTTTAGGTTATTGGTAATCGTCTTGCTCAAGCACATTTTTATAAAAAAGAAGATGGACAAGATATCGGAGAAACAATGGAAACACTTGTTCATAAAACAAGTAGTGGTGATAGACATTTAAGTGGAAATGCTAGTTCAAATGTTCAATATTCATCTATGTCGAATACTAATCCACCACCATTAACACAAGTCAATTCAGCGCCACAAGTTGTCTTAGCACAACCGGCTCAAGTTGCAAATGCTGCTAAACCTGTCCGTGATAGTGCGGAATTTGTAAGTTAAATGAATAGAAAAAGAATTGTTTAAATCTTTCGTTTTCAAGGTGGACGTTGTCTCAGCAGTTCTTTTTCCTGTTGCCTTTATTGTATTTAATATTATTTATTGGTAAGATGATTTAATGAAAACAAAAAAAAAAAGGAAAAAATATTCTTTTTATTTATTTAGGATGGTTTATCTTAATATGCAAGTTGAGTATGTTCTGAAATAAAAATCAGAGAACATTGCATGAATATCATAAACAATAGATTTATTCTTTAAATGGTCTAATCCCTAATAATGATGTTGTTTAGTTTTCCCTTTTGGTTTTTATTTTTCTTCGTTTTATTTTGTAATAGTCATCATCGAACAGTATGTGTATATGGATATATTTCTTTTCTTTTTTAATGTGATATGTATTACATATTTTGACAGAAAAAAAAAATAATATCTCTATTGAAAACCAATTGAGAAATTATAGATTGATTTCTTTTTATTTTGTTATTTAATTGATTTGGAAAGATAAAATCAATGATGAGAAGTTTTTAAAAAAAGAAAAAATAAATAACAATGAGTTCGATTTAATCTTCAAATGATTTTGATGTTTGATGATAGAAAATTAATGACAAAGTTTAAAAAAGAACTTGATCAAATGGTTTGTTTAGGTCATATCAACTGTTCTTGTTTTTGTTTGACAATGGACGTATTTGTATGGGAAAAAAATGGTTTAATGAAATGTCAATAAAACAAAAAATAAATATTTCTTCAATTAAAAATAAAAATTGATTCGTACCTTTTAAGGTCAATGTCGATAATAGTTTATTATATAATATTCTTAAAAGACTGTTCTTTGCGTTTCTGTTCTTTACAGAGGTGTCCCGAGGTAGAAAAAGGTGAGGGGGGACGGCGGTCGAAAATTTTTTAAAGTTTTCAAAAATTATAGAGCAAAAAAAAAATAAAATTTTCGATTAATGCGGGGTATTACTCCTCCTCGCCCGCGCTAGGGACACCCCTGATTCTTTGTTCTATAAAGCCATTCATTTTTCTATTGTAAATAACTTGAGATAATCTCGATACTTATTTTGTCATTTTCTTTATTAATTAAAAAATCTCCATTCAAATCAAGGGAGATATCAACCGAAAGAATATGATAGATTAGAATTCTGACCTTAATTGACTATGATGATAAAACAGATTTTCTGACGTTTATATTCATATCTTTTTTCCCATGACAAAATGTTCATAACATTTTTTTATTAATGTCCTAATAAAATAATGAATAATTTAGATTTACTTGTTTTATCTTTTTTTAAAATAAAAAAAAAATTTAATATCAATTTTTTATTTTGATAATTGATTTGTTATTTTATTGTTTAATTTTGCTCGAATTTTTTCGTCTTTATGACTCATAGCACGTCGTCGTTTATAAGGTACCCAAACTGTCAATAGAAGAATTAATACTTGAAAAAGAAAAAATAAAGAAAGAAATATGAAAAATGCATAACGATCAAAACGACAAAGAGAATATTCTGGATACAGTGAAAGATTAAGTGCATTTGTTGTAATTGGGCCTTGAGATGAAGCTTCATATATTTGATTGTAATAAATATAACTAACTATACCCTGAAATACATTTATAATACATAATGCAACAATAGATGATATAGCATAAACTAAAAAAATGTACAAAAGAATAAATCTAGAGAGAGAGATTTTAATTACCATCTAATGCTGTTAAATATGATATTGTTCTAGAAGAAAAAAATATAAATGAAGATAAATTTTTTTTTCTTTCTAGTTTAAACTTACGGTAGTGATTTATTCACAACCCATCGAAAAGTTACAGATGTTAATAGAAGAGTACATGTTATTTGTAAACGACCATGTGTATTTGATGGTGGAATTGCAAATGTACAAAGAGATGCTGATGTTATTAAAAAAATTAAAAAATATGCATTCCTATTTTACAAAAAAACTAGAATTCTTCTTTTTTTTTTAATCATGAGAATTTCTTTACCAAATATAATAACCACATTTTCGGCCAGCATGACATGTACAAACAACAACAGGATGTATTTGATTAAAATTCAAAGAATATTCTTCTCGATGTTCTTCATATGCAAATTCTACATGTTCATATAAATGCCAAGATTGTTGATCACTAAAAACAGTTCGATTAACACCGGATGGTTTATGTTGATTTTGTATAAAATATATATCATCTGTTGTTAATGATGTTGTTATTGATAAGGATAATTCTTGAACATCATATGGAAAATGATTTAATTCCATACGTTCCCAAAAAATACCACGAATTTTATGATGTTCAGTTATTTCAATACGATTATTTTCATTTGTTTTATTAACTGTATACCATTTCTAAAAAGAACATGATTATTTCATTGAATGAATATTTTTTCTTTACTTCATGTCTTAAAGAATCACCAATATGATTAAGAACAACTAATTGAGGATTAAAATGACCCATTTGAGGATCATATTTTGATCCAATTTTACGATCGTCATCATACCAAGATGCTTCAAAAAAAATTTCAGCTGTATATCGTTCATTAAGTGTATCAATTTCTCCAACACGTGAAAAAATACATCGAACACGAATTTCAATAGGTCCAGTTTCTGTTAAAGAATTTTCATTTTCATTATTTTCAGATAATATTGTTGTTGTTTTTTTTGGAAGATTTGTTGAAATAACATATTCATCCAATGGTTTATCAGTCAAAAAAGGTAGATTCTCATCCTTTGTATGAGTTTTAGAAAATGACGTTGGACGTGGACGAAGATTATCTATACGATGTAGACTAGGATAAATTGGTACATTTTTATGTGGTGGTGATGATGAGAATGATAGTGTTGTATTAGAAGGGAAAGGAGAAATAGGAGAAGAAAGTTGTCTTGTAAGATGTTTTTCTGAACGTGGAAGTGATATTGATGTTGATGGCGTTCTTGAAGAAACCATTGTTTGAAGTGATTGAACGGATGATGCTCGACGATCAGATGAATGAGTATTCTCGATATCATGTACGACAGTATCAGTTAAAGAATTTTGATGATGACATTCTGATTGAGGACGATGATAATGAGTAGCAGTAACTAAAATAAATAAAAAAAAACCAAAAGAATATGAAAACTATTTATAAGAATATTAACTTACGTAATAAATTACTGCTTTCATTCATTGACATTTTTTAATTATATCACTTTTCAATAAGTACTAGAAAAATTGTTTATATTATTTATCAAGATGTTTCTGATAATTATCAGAGCAAAATGGGATATATAATTCTATTGCAGAAGAAAAGAAAAGATTCTTTTTCTTTCTCTTGAATTATCAAAAAAAAACACTTTTTCTAAAATAGATTATTTTTAACATACCGTACTTATGAATTTCTTTAAAGATTAATCTATCCATCATATTATATTAAAATGAATTATGTATTAATTAACTTCTAATTTTATACGTCGTATTTTCAGCTGTAAATATTCATTTGGGATACATTTATTTATACATAAAAATATCATTGTAATTCTTTTTTTTTGTATTTTGTTAAGAATAAAAAATAGATTGACATATTCGACATACAAGAATTCTTTATATATACATAGAAAAACATTTTCTAGTCTTTCTCGTGTATTCGCAAAATAATTATCTAGTTTAGGACCGTCTATGGCCTAAATAATACTTAACAGTCATTATATATATTAGAGGAAAAAGTAACAGAAATAGGCAAAACATCATCTCAATGTTGTTAATAAGTTTCCATCAGAATTTTGCTAACATGCCGCAACAGTGATAATAAGTCTCCGGATAATGATAATATCATTAGGAGATAAAAACGGATCCATAATTGATACATTCTTTATGTATCTTTTTATGATAGATCCTGTCTTTCATCTAGTATTTTCGATTTTAGTTATTTGCATTAAATGATCAATACAAATATATGGATATATTGACATTATTGATAAATATAGATTGTTCTTCGTTTATCATATTGAACTCTCTTGGAAAAATTTTTTTTGTTTAAATTTGAGAGATTTTTGGTTAAGCTCTTTAACTAAAGGTTAGCATGAACCAATGAATAATGATAGAAATATTGAGAACATGGGTAGCAGATGAGTTTTTCTAGAAGAACTATTTTTATTTATCTATTTGTTTTTGTTACA
>Ga0116226_10006935_pt1 | contig 10206 bp, 3 predicted proteins | sample S1TSphfallax_FD_89692 | JGI IMG/M metagenome (GOLD analysis project Ga0116226, IMG submission 89692) | Host-associated microbial communities from peat moss isolated from Minnesota, USA - S1T2_Fa - Sphagnum fallax MG | ecosystem: Host-associated > Plants > Peat moss > Unclassified | place: USA...
GATTTCATGTTTTTTTGCCTAAAAATATTTTTTTTCATACAAATGAATTTTTGAACAAATGTTTTTGCAAATTTTTATAATAAATTCATATAATTTTCTAGGTAGATGAATTTTTTTTAATATATATATTTGAAAATGTGTTAATTCCTTGTAAATTTAGTGATTCATTTTTTTAAATGATAACAATTTCAAATCATAACCAAAAATTTATTTTAAAACTTTTATGTTTTCTTGTAAAATAAACTACAACTTTTTTTAACACCTCATGTACATTATACCCCATTTATATGTGGTCAAAGACTTTTGAAGTTTTAAAATTTTGGATCAATTTTGGAAAGTTCTTTCAATTTTTAAAGTTTTAGAATTTCACACATTTTACGTTATGAGTGTTTTTTGAATGTGCTTAATAGGTCTTTATCTTCTTAATTTTTTTCCCATCAAATTTGTTTTATTATATGAATAATTTGGTAGTCCTTTGCAAAATTGATTATTTTTGACACAATAGGTGTTCACTTTCAAAAATCTTAAATTGGAAATTAAACTTAAAATTTTATTAAATGGATTGTTGGTTTGAATTCCTTGACATTCATACGAATGACAAAGGATCAATTTGCCATAATTGCCATGCTTTTAAGTGGTAAAACGTAATTTTTTCAATCTTGACTATTTTTAAAGCCCATTTGACATCCTTTTTGGCTTGTTTCATTATGACAGCAACCACTAACACATTAAATCCTACATTTATTTTCAAAGCAATGGAAACAATTGCAACTTGTATACCATTAATTCTTCAATTAAAAAACTTACATGGTTATCATGTAATTACATAAGCTTTGAATACAACTTTTTTATGCCAACATTATGAAAGTATCAATCATGATCATAACCTTCAAATGTCTCGTACCTTATGGCTTATATAAACAAGAATACACCATGCATCAACAAATGTGCACAAATTTATAAATTCATCGAAATATTCATATATTTCAATATGTGATGGTCATGGGTTAATGATGATGTATGACATACACATGTACTTAAATTCTTTCAATACAATAATTAATGATGGTTCAAAATGTATGGCGACAACTTTTAATATTAATACATGAAAAGTAATACATATTGTATGTGTGTATAGAGTTCATTCATGTTCAATTTCTATATTCCTAAACAATCTTCAAACTATAATTCAACATTCTTTCGAACATTATTTAATCATCATTATGTAAGATTTTTAAGTTGACATTGTAAATAATAGTAATCAAGCAAAAAAAGAAAACAAGAGTTATTAAATTTCATGAATAAATTCCAATTAAAATCATAATTTAGTGAAAGCACCACAAAAGTTGGATCTCAATTAAATTGTAGATGGGCAAATGTCCCTAGAAATGAATGTAAATCTAGTGTAACATAAATATATTGGTCAAATTTTCACAAATTGATTTATATTGCATTCAAACTACTAAACACGCTTCCAATGTATAACAAAAAAACCATTAATGTCTCCATTTATTTAAAGTGTAAGGTTCGTGATTATATGGATGTAAATGTTGCATTTTTCACCTAATTAATTACTCCCAAAATGTTGGCACCTTATGGCTTGAATTTGTATTTTTACACTTTTTTCATGGACCATGTGTAAAAAAAATCATAAATATTGATAACAAGACTATACACACACACACACACACACACATATACATTCATCAAACACCATAACAAAATACCTTTCATGAAAAACCTAAACCCAAAATGTGACAAAACAATTATAAGAAGTACCAAATTCTCAAACTTAAAAAATGAAAATAAAACTAAGAATAAGAATCTTTCCATTTAAATTATATCCATTCAATATTGATGTTTGTTTCAAACATTGGAATACCTCATGCACATTGCTAAAAAATTGTCTACATTATTCAAGTTTGGAAAACTTGGATTTTTTAAAACAATATGATTATTTACAACTTTAAATTCATTTGTATGGTTAAAGGAAAGACAATGGAACTATGCTTTCAATTTCTAAATATCCATAATGAATTCTAAGAAGGCTAGAAAATTTTATTTCTTAGTACAAATGTGAAAAAAATAAATTCATGGTCTTTCATAAAATGAACAAACTTTCATCCAATATAACTTGAATTCACAGTACAACATTAAATGTAATACCTTATTTTCAAGACAAAGCTTCTCATGGTGGAGCCACTTGTTTTAACATTTTTTGCCAAGTGCCCGATGTTTCAAAACTTTGCAATTTGTGTAAATTCAACTATTTTTTCTATTTTTGGAAATATATATATATATAAGAGAAGGGAAAAAAAAATGTGAATGATGTAGGTGACATCACCATTTTTTCTGTAAAAAATAATTCCTAGTGCTTTTATTATGTATATGTTAAAAATTGGTCATGTGTTAATGAATCAAACGTTAACTTCTATTGTAACATCATATGCCAAATATGGTTAATGAATGGTCTTCAATCGTCCCCTAGGTGGTACTTAGGTCCCATTAATGATTGACTAGTTAATATTAATATTCAAATTGACTTGCCATAAAATGCTTATCTTCAATGATGTTTTTCAATTTACCAAAATATTGTGAACCAAGTGGGCAAGCACACTTGTTGGCCCATCATTAATTGTCATATTGCAAGTCATCATTTCTGATCAAGGTCCATTTCTTGGCATCCCATGAATGTGGTCAATCATTTGTATTACACATAAGTAAGTAAGCTTAAGGTTTTTTCAATGAAGGTGTTTTGGACATATCTAATCTCCATTTGGATCCTTTTGAAAGGAGGTGTTAAACACCCCATGCCCACCCTTTTGAACATTTATTGCACAAGTTCACCATTGATGCACCATTAGCATGTCCACACAACATGCAACGTAAGTCTCAAGGTATCATCACAAGTGACATATTTACATGTCCATTAATGTTTTATGAGTGGCACAATGCACAAGTTTGCACATGATCCTTCCAAATTTATCTATCTTGACCCTCCAAAATTATAACTCTAGATGGCAATATTTCTTGCATTTTAAAAATCACTTGCCCCACCATAACATCTAATGTTTTCGAAGCAATTTGTTGCAAATACATTAATCCCTTAGCTCATACCATTGCAACATTCTTAGGTGACATCCACTTCCTCAAATGGTTCCATACTTTAAGGTGTCATGGTGTTGGGCTATGTGGTCAAATCTTCAAGCCCATGGGCAATATGGCTCAATGGAACAAATTAGTGCAGTGTCAAAAGCTTAAACCCACGTATTTGGATTATCAAGGTTTGTGTTGTGGTCACATTTCATTGAATTGATGCATGTAAATCCACCATGGCCAAACAAAAGGAAATACAAGGAGAATGACATTATTGAATTTTTAAAATTAAATCAATACCCCATGGTCAACCATGGGAATTGAAGTTCCCAATCCCCTAGGTGGCCTTTTTGTAAACCAAATTTGCACAAACCATGTTTGACTATTTGGACCACATTTTTCACTAATTGGTTTGCTTCCAAATCATCTTGTGAGGTAGTCCATTGATCAATCAAGGCTTGTTCACATAAAGAGCTTGGAACTCTCCCAACAATTCTCTTTTATAATCCATCAAGACTTTTACGAGAGCAAATCAACTTAATATGCAATCCAAAAATGCATATGCAACTCTTTCATTATATTTGTTTAAGAATGCAACAATTTCAATCCATTTTGGAAAATGTTCCACTATCATTGTCACATATTTATTCTAATGAATGGTGAGAGGTAATGATTATGGCAAATCAAGACTCCATTAATAACCCAAACCCATGATTGACAATGGCTATAATTTAGGTGTAGGTGCATTAAAAGATGGTCTTACCTTATCACACACCATAAATTTTGCAATGAAATGTTGCACACGTGTGTGCATCCCTTGCCACCAATATTGCCCTTGCAACAAGCTATGGGTACAATGCACTTCAAAATGCCCCAATTATTCAAGTGCATCGCACACCAAACATTCTTCTTGGTTCAAAACTAATGGCATTATACAATTTTTTCCATCTTTCCAAATTTAGAGTATGTGATCCCCTTCTTGCTTAATTTTCTAATGCAAAGGCATGACATGATTGGGAGATCATCCTAGATGTCCTTCACATTACATTGTACTTCATTAGTTTCCAAATCATCCATTTCATTGATCTTCATGTCCCTTTCTATAGGTCCATGGTTTATTTCCATGGCCAATAGAAATATATGGATGCATGCCAACCCAGTACCATTTCTTCATCTATTTCCCTATCACAAACACAAAAACTACCAAAATAGATGATGAAAGGATAAATCTAAGTCTAAATCCAAAACACAAAACAAAAAAACCAAAATAAAAATACAAAGGTTAAAATCAAAAATACAAAATGTGCAAGGCCCAAGTACAAACATATATTTATTGTAATGAAATAAGCAAATGTAAACATAAAAAAATAGAACAAGGTTATACCGTTATAGAACACTAACTAAGGAAGCTTTTTGAGAGGCTTTGTAACTATAAGCAAACTATGAATTGATTTAAATTTAACTAAAAGTGAACTGTGAATTAATTGTGAATTAACTATGTGTCAACTAAGAATTAACTAAAAGTTATGAATGAACATTCATATAAATGAGCTCCATCCATAGGTGAAAGTGGTGTTCCTGACACTCCCCATGCCAAAATGTTCCTATGTCATCCCATTGGTCTGTACATGGGTTTTGGCTCAACCATCAGCATCTTGGTTCACTAACTTGGCCCAATGTACAAGTTGGAAATCATATTCTTGCAATATGACACTAGTAGAAATCTTGTCATTTGCAACTAGTCATTATGCAACTATGTGCAACTAGGTGTCATTTGCAACTACATTGGTTGTGCGTGTGACTACAAAATTATTACTACAAAATTGCCCTAAGATCCATCAAACCAATTTAGTAATGATAATGTCAAAATCCATGAGTCATTTGAATGTTTGATGATAGTCATGAGGGTAATGAATTACCATTTAAGTAACATTTAAAATGGGCCATGACCCAAATGCCCACAAGGCGACCTTTTGTAAGAACTATAATTGGCTTTTGTTTCATTGTTGGAATGGCTAGTATAGGCCACCACAATTCTTTTGCCTTCATCATCCACTTGAGAAAATGTGGTTACAAATCCTAGATTGTTGCAATCAATATGTAATTGGAATGTCATCTATGAATTAGTTGTCACAAAATGGGTATGGAAAACAAATGTGACCAACATGTAGTTTGGAGACCAATGAAGGCACTATGTTTTGATTTCTTGGGTGAAATGATGGCAAAACTCATGGTAATCATCCATGGGAGGTCCTTCCAAATCTTGGAAAATACCTTTCCATGCCATGAAATGGGTGGACAATGTGAAGTTCCTCATTTTTGGATGTCACGTCACAAGTCAAGTTTATGAATGAATTCATCCAATTCAATGGTTCTCACTATCCCTAAAAACCTATGTGGACTTCACGTCTCCATTGTGTCCCACAGTGTGTGTCAATCAATGGTTTTCAAATAATGTAATTTTGAATCAAATGATGAATTATCTTTCCTTGAGGAGGTGATGGTGCCTCATAATGGATCCCTTTGTTGCATGAAATTGACACTCAATAACCCTTGAAAGGTGCCTTTTAATGTCATTGTTATCATTGAACCTTAAACCAAATCAAATACACTAGAATTGGTTTTTGATGTCAAGGCTTTAAATCAAGAGGGGATGTGGTTCTACCTACATTCCGATAATAACAGCAATCATTAATTGATTGGTCATCACCCCAACCTAACCTTTAGAATGACATGTGATCATGCATGTTGGCCATCAATGTAATTTCATCAGCACAAACCCAAAGTGGAATTACACATAACCATAAAATGGACAACTTCATGCATGCACCCCCAAATAACTATGCTCCAACTTCAAATGAATGAAAATTTAAATGTTGCATTAGTGGGACAATCAGATTTAAATCAAAAGGGATGAAATTTTATGAAACATCACTTTTGATCATTTGATTTTTCCATATCTTTGATGTTAATTACAATAAATTGTAAAGAATTGCATGGATAGTCTTTCGCACTTGAAGCCCTTTTGATTTCATATGCACAAACAAGGAGGTAGTGGCCCAAAGGATGTGTGCCTTGGGGACATTGAGGTCACATTTGACCTACCCCTCCACCTTACTCTCAAACCCTTGCAAAATCTCAACTTTTACACTAACCTTGCACCCACAAGACTTAGGCGAAATCCACCTTTAAACACTTCACAATACATGCAAATGCTACAAACTTGCAACATCCAATATATGCCCATTAATGAATGAAAAATATTGCAATTATATGGATGCAACACGAAACACAAGCATTTATAAACAATTTAACATCCAAGCTTGAAGTATGGAATAATACTAATAATGATAAGTTGTTAAAACATCCTTTTTTATATTAACATTTGATGCCTTAATTCACATACCTTAATTAAAAGTTAAAGTTTAAAAACATGAACTACTTTGAGCAATAAAATATAAATCAATTAGATGATCTAAATGAATTAATAGCTTTACAAGAATTAATTTGGAAGCTACAACTTTTGTTTCAATGTTTAGTGCAACAAAACCTTATCTTGCACTTATCATCTTCAACTCAACTTTGTAGTCTTAAATCAAATGCCATGAAAATAATCTCTAATGGGTCTACAACTTCGGAAAGTCTTTGAGCACTTATTACAAACATGTTCACCAAATCTCACAATAATCCAATGGTATATTTAGTAGATATTGACATCTAAAACATGAAGGGTCAAATTGTACCCTGATCACTATTCATTTTTAACTTTCATTAAACACCTTCAATGAAGTTGAAGTTTCACACACATGTTTTGAACTTTTACAATTAATTACACAAGAAATTTTAATTCAAAATAATTAGAATTTTTTTGGGATTTTCTTCTTCAAATTTTAATATCTTCACTTGTGTTTAACGTTTGACCATTATCATTAGGCATGTAAATTATCAAAACAACATGAATTTCAAAGGACATGAACCAACCATGATGAAAGTAAGCCTAATTTTAAATCCAAACATGAAAGACAAAAACCAAAGATAAAAATACAAAATGTGCATAATTTTATCAACATGAGAAAATACAACAAAATGAATAGTTCATCACGAAATGATTTTTCCCTTTAAAACAAGTTCAAACCATTGTTTTTCAAATCACTAGTTTTGCTCCTTAGAGTAAAATTTAAGAACCACCTTAGTTTTTATCTTTAAAAAAAAATCCAAATGAAAAAACCAAGCTTGAGTTTTTAAAAAGACCCCAAAAAATACTCAAATTATTAGTTTTCAAATTCACCAATTTTCACCCAATTTTCATCAAATATCAAAATTTAATCTCGAGACATTTAAAATTTTATCTAATAAAAGTAATGTTGTATGTTTGTCTGTGTTGTATGTTCATACTTATCTCTTCCAAGCTTAACTATCTCACTCTTTATCTAATGACCAGGTCATTCCTTTCTCATGTCCACCTATATAGATATGAAAAAGAAAATTAACATGTGCATTTTCATGTCTAGGCTATGTATAATAACCTATCTAGGTAACCATTTCCCCTCTACATGAAAGATTTGACATAAATAATGATAAACTATTGGGAACTATATGAAAACATACAAGAAAACGAAAAAGGAAAAAAAAGGGGACAAAGGGAGGATTTTGCTTAGTTTGAAAGCTTGCCCAAGGGCACATGGTAGTGCATAACATTGTAAAGTTCGAAGTGTAAATTTCAATGACTAAAGTTTTTGGAGTTCGTTTAGGTAGATCAACTTTAGGTTCTATATGTCATTTTTTTGGATGACAATTCCAAGTTGTAATCTATTTAATTGATTCCCAAACAAAGAAAATGGAAAAGTTTTTTTTTCAACACCATAATCACAAATAAAATTTCAATACCTTTTGCACCAATTTCAATTGTATTTCTTTTCAATTCAATTCAAGTTGCATGCAATCTAGAGTTTATGGTTTCAAGTGGTTCATTATGTATGCATGTAATAATTCAAATGATTACTTATTCAAAATAATTATTGCCTTTTCATAAGAAAAACATGAAAAGGCACATTAACATGTGCCTTTTCATGTCTATGTTATATAGTAAAATCAAAATTGAGATTGACACAAATAATGATGAATTGTTGGAAAACATATGCGAACATATGAAAGAAATAAAAAGGGGGAGGGGGAGAGGGGTATTACTAAATGGATAAATCTTCATATCATTTACCATTATTTTCACCTTTTCCTCACATTTTCAATGTGAAGCTTAAATTTAAAATTAAAATCTGATTTTACTATTAAAGTACATTCCATAAATCCAAAGCTTTTCCCCTGATCATGGGGTTTTAGTCATTCAATATTTCCATTCAAATGGAACTTAATTTTTGCAAAATGAATTAAAATTTTTCATCAATTGAGCATTATTCATAGTGCATAACAACATAGAGCCTTTGCTTTTTCATATCCAAAATGGTTAGTTGGGGTACCCACCATTGTTGGGTATCACAATTTTATGATATCTGTCAGGTTTGGTTTTCACAAAGTAATTTACAAAAGGGTCCAGTTTTCCCAAAAAAATAATTTAGAATCTCTATGCCAAGCAAAGGTATCAACATTTAAGAAAATAAAATTAATCGCTTTTCACGATGCCGGCTTTTGGAAATTTGAGAACAGCCAATTATCTTTTGGCAATTCTCACAAATTGGGTGTTATTTTATTTTTAATTAAAAATAAAAACTAAAAGTATTTATTTGATGTGTTTTAAATGACAGCTCTGAGTTTATGAAAAAGTCAAAATCAAAATTCACTGTTTCTAAAAGATTTCTAAACTAAATCGTCATTTAAAATAATATTTCCAAACATCATTACCATCTGACGTGGCCTATCATTAATAAATATACCACTAAATACTAACCCTCCCTTGGATCTCCCATCTCCTAAGGCAAATTAAACTTGACAGGCAAATTTTGGTGTGGATCTGGTGATGAAAGTATGTTTTTGTAGCCTTAATTAAATTAGGTTGACTTAACACCATATCTCCAAAGTTCAAACCCATGATCTATGAATGATCAACATGATCTGGTAAATAAAACATTGTTCCATTCTGCATAGAAACATAATTAAGTTTGATATTATAACTTCTTTCTCATTGCTTGTACTAATTTGTTACGACGGTTAAATCCTAAGACCTTGACCTAAGTAAAGGGTTAGACCTTACCCGGTTCTCAGATTTTTTTGGTTCTTTTTTAAAAACTGGTTTGGTTTTTAATCAGGGTATCATTCATGGTGATACCCAAGTGATGTCCAAAGGTATTTGTGATATCCACCCAACAATGATACCCACTCACCGCCATGTCCTTCCTGGCTTCCCCATCCCATCATCCCAAAGGATAAACAAAAAAGATCCACACCCAAAGGACCCACAGAATTACAGGGAATGGTTGTCCCTTCTTAATTCCCTCCACGAGTGTTCTTAGAATGAAGAAGAGAGACCTGTATTCCAAATACCAAACATATCCTCCGTGGGAACAAGAGTGCGGAAGGGGATTGGCTACCACCCCATCTTTTGCCAATATTTCAAATGTTGCAAAAGACAATCACCTAGAATAATAATTCCTGGCCCCCACAAAGTAGCAAGTCCAAACAATTGATTTTGTAACTGCCAAAATATTCAAAGACTCAAATTCCAAAGGTGTCCAATCTTTTGGGAACAAAAATCCCAGTCGCTATTTTTCTAACATTTTGGTAGGTCACATTACACAAAGTAATAAAAAGAGTTTGGAAAAAAAAATGATTTCACAAAAATAACTAAGTTTTTATTGGAAAAAACGTATTTTACATCCCAAAAAAATATCCTAAAAAATAAATGAATTAAAAAAAAAACGAAAATATTTCCACAAAAAAATATCACAGAGGTCCAACCATTCAGCATCTCCCACCGCCCCCCTTTTCTAAAAAAAGAATAAGGATAAAAAAACAAAGCCTTGTAGTGTTACAAGCTACTGACCAATGGTTAGGGTTGTCGGGCTTCTTTCCAATCCCGAGCACAATTAACACATTCACAAATGTTCTAATGATCACGTGCACAATAGTGTATAAAGAGAAATGAGTGCATTGGGGAGA
>Ga0116226_10006936_pt1 | contig 10205 bp, 7 predicted proteins | sample S1TSphfallax_FD_89692 | JGI IMG/M metagenome (GOLD analysis project Ga0116226, IMG submission 89692) | Host-associated microbial communities from peat moss isolated from Minnesota, USA - S1T2_Fa - Sphagnum fallax MG | ecosystem: Host-associated > Plants > Peat moss > Unclassified | place: USA...
ACCACCTTGGCATTCCCGCCTTCGTGCTCATCTATCGTCTCGGCCCGCGATACCACTATCCAGCGCCGTTTGACGATGCAACGCGGGCGGTCCGCTATGTACGCGCACATGCGAGGGAGTACGGCGCTGATCCAGACCGCATCGGGATGATGGGCTTTTCGGCGGGCGGGCACCTGGCGTCTACAGTAGGGACACAGTTCTCGGCAGCCGATCCGGGAGCGGCGGATCCGTTGAACAGGGTGAGCAGCCGGCCGGATTTCCTTGTGCTGGGCTATCCGGTGATCGATCCGCTGGGACCGGCATCGGTCGGGTCCTACCACTGGCTGCTCGGCGATACGCCGGACCCGGCACTGATGGCGAAGCTATCGAATGATACGCAGGTGACAGCCCGGACGCCGCCAACCTTTCTTGTTGCTGCGAGTGATGACGATGCAGTTTCGCCTCTGAACAGCGTGCATTTCTATTCGGCGCTGGTGAAAGCCGGAGTACCTGCGGAACTGCATCTCTACGACCATGGCCGGCATGGCTTTGGCATGGCTGCGCTCGATCCTGAAGTAAGTGACTGGATGTCGGCATTGATGAAATGGCTGGAGTCGCGCGGGCTTCTGTAAAGTTCCCCGCAAACAGCCAAAGCAGGACCGCAGGAATCCAATGGAGGACTATGGCGAGACCGTATTGGCAGGGATCGATTCAGATATCACTGGTGTCGGCGCAGGTGAGCCTGTTTCCGGCAAGCAACACGGCGCGCGCCGGGGAGTTCCACCAGATTGACCGGGAAACAGGTGAGCGGGTGCATCACCAAAACGTCGTCGCTACGGATGACGGTGACGAGGCGCACCGGGTCGAGAAGCAGGATGTGGTGAAGGGGTATGAGTACGAAAAAGGTAAATATCTCGCAATCGATCCTGAGGAGATCAAGCGGCTGCGGCTGAAGAGCCAGAAGACGCTGGAGGTGGTCCAGTTTGTAGGGCACGATGAAGTAGACCTGGGCTATTTCGAAAAGCCGTACTATGTGGTGCCGAAGGACAATGCGCAGGCAAGAGTGCTGGCCATCCTGCGCAAGGCGCTCGAAGAAACGCAGACCATTGGCCTGGGAGAAATTACCTTCAGCGGGAGGGAGCACCTGGTGGCGGTGGCTGCCCCGGTGAACGAGGCAGTCCGTGGACTGATGCTGTACGTGATGCGCTACGAAGAAGAGCTGCGCGACCCGGCCGATTACTACAGCGACATACCCGAAAGCAGGGTGGACGCGAAACAACTGGCACTCGCCAGGCAGTTGATTGAAAGCTACAAGGCACCTTTCGACGCGAGTAAGTTCAAAGATGATTACGAAGCGTCCTTACGAGAACTGGTGGACGCCAAGCTGCAGCACAAGAAGCTGCCGCCGCCGGAGAAGGAGCCGAAGCGGGGCAAGGTCATCGACCTGATGGATGCGTTGAAGCGCAGTGTGGCGGCGAAGCATCGTGCTCCCACCCGGCAGGAAGCGGCACCGGGCGAGAGCCGGAAATCGACAAGGAAGAAACGGAAGGCCGCCTAGCACATGGCGACGAGGAAAAAGATGGACCGGGGCGGCAAGAAGGCGGCGACGCGATCGTCCGCCTCAAAGGCGTCTGCCTCATCTGCGTCTGCCACTGTCGATGAGCAGTTGGCCAAGTACCGCTCCATGCGGGACTTTGCGACGACAGCCGAGCCGGCGGGCGGCCATGGCAAAACAAAGCAGGAAGACAGGTTGCCGTTCGTGATCCAGAAGCACGCAGCAACCCGACTGCATTACGATTTTCGCCTGGCCTGGCGAGGCGTGCTGAAGAGCTGGGCCGTGGCTAAGGGGCCAAGCTACGTCGTCGCGGACAAGCGGCTGGCCGTGCAGGTGGAAGACCACCCGATGGAATATGGCGGGTTCGAAGGGACCATCCCCAAAGGGCAATATGGCGGCGGCACGGTACTGCTGTGGGATGAGGGCACCTGGGAGCCGGTCGGCGATGCGGACGAGATGCTGCGCACTGGCAGGCTGAAGTTCATCCTGCATGGGCATAAGCTGAAGGGCCATTGGACTCTGGTGCGGATGGGCGGGAAAGCCGCCCGGGAGTCCAAACCGAACTGGCTGCTGATCAAAGAGCATGACGAGTTCGAGCGCACCCCCGACGACCCGAGCATCACGGAAGAATCGCCGGACAGCGTCGTGACTGGACGTGACCTGGACGCGATTGCCGCCGCTAAAGACCATGTCTGGGATTCACGCACCGGGCTGGCAGCCGATGCGCGCAAAGCTGCTGTGAAGAAGGCGACGCCAAAGGAAGCTCGTCTCCCGGCGATGGACCTGAGGTCTTATCCGAAAGAGGGGACGCCAGGGTTTATCGAGCCGCAACTCGCGTCCTCAAGCCCGACGCCGCCAGCAGGCGATGACTGGGTCCATGAACTCAAGCTGGACGGGTACCGCATCCAGGCACATCTGGACAAGGGAAAGGTGCAGCTCTTGAGCCGCAATGGCCTGGACTGGACCGCACGAATGAAAGATGTCGCTGCAGCAGTCGCCGCACTCAATGGAGTCAGTGCCGTGATCGATGGCGAAGTGGTCGTCCTGGATGAAAACGGTTTGAGCAGTTTTGGAAAGCTGCAAACGGCTTTCGACGAAAAGAAGTCTGCCCGACTGACGTACTTCTGCTTCGACCTGCTGCACCTGGACACCGGCGAGGGTGGCCGCAACCTGCGCAGTGCAAAGCTGCTCGAACGCAAAGAGCTGCTGGAGAGACTGCTGCAGAGCACGGACACCGACGTGCTGCGTTTCTCTGAACATCTGCAGGCAGACGGGCATCAGATGTTCCATGAAGCATGCAAGCTCGGGGCTGAAGGGATCGTGTCGAAGCAAGCCGATGCCAAATATGTGCCGGGCCGGTCTTCGAGCTGGACCAAGACGAAGTGCATCCTCAAGCAGGAGTTGGTCATCGGTGGATTTACGCTCCCATCGAAGGGTGGCGACGGGCTGGGGTCTCTGCTGCTCGGCTACTACGACCGAGACGTTCTTCGCTATGCAGGACGTGCCGGGACTGGTTTCACGCAGAAGTCCGGCCAAGCGCTCCGGAAAAAGCTGGAGGCCCTGCAACAGAAGTCTGTACCGTTTGCGGAGGTTTCGGCACTGGCGCGCAAAGGCGCCATCTGGGTTAAACCGCAATTGGTGGGGGAGGTGGAATTCCGCGCATGGACGGAAGACGGCATGCTGCGCCAAGCGGCGTACAAAGGCCTGCGAGAAGATAAAGCTGCGAACCAAGTGCGTCGCGAGCACGCGAACCCAGACGACGCCAGTGTTGGGAAGAGCGCGATGCCAGAGGCGGTAAAGAAGCGCGCCGCGGTTCGTCTGACACACGCTGATAAAGTGATTGACGCTGCGTCTGGCCTGACGAAGCAAACCCTGGCCGATTACTACGATGCGATTGCCGAGAAAATACTTCCGCACATCCAGGACAGACCCCTGAGCATTGTGCGCTGCCCCGACGGGAGTACCGGGAAGTGTTTCTTTCAAAAGCACGTGAAGGCCGGTTTGCCAAAGGGGACGGGGTTCGTCGATGTACCCGATAAGAAGACGGGCAAGATCGAGCAGTACATTACGATTTCGACCAAAGAGTCCCTGGTGGGGATGGCACAGATAAATGTGCTCGAAATGCATCCGTGGGGTGCGCGCAACGAGCGACTGGAAGAACCGGACCGTTTGATCCTCGACCTCGACCCCGATGAGTCGTTGCCCTGGGATGTACTGGCGGAGAGCGCTGCCGAAGTGCGGCAGCGGTTGAAGAAGCTTGGTCTGGAATCCTTTCTGAAAGGAACAGGCGGAAAAGGGCTGCACATCATCGCTCCCATTGCTCCAGAAAAGGAGCATGGCTGGGGGACCATCAAGGCCTTTGCACACGCATTCGTGCAACAGATGGAGTTGGAAAACCCAAAACGGTACCTGACAAAAATGACAAAGGCGGCACGGAGCGGACGCATCTATCTCGATTACCTGCGCAATGAACGCGGTGCAACAGCCGTTGCGCCTTATTCTCCGCGCAGTCGTGCGGGCGTGAACGTGTCGATGCCATTGTCGTGGAACGCATTGAAAGCAGAGCGGATGCCGCGCTTCTCCGTGGCAGACTTCGCGCAGTGGATCGGGACTGTCAGGCAGGACCCATGGAAAGCGATGCTCAGCCTGCATCAGCCACTGGGACCGGCAGCACTCGAAGAGATGGGTGTCGCGTCAAGATAGTCGCAGGATGGCGCCATCCCAAATTGAAACTCCATCTAAGAAAATTCAAATAAGTTTCTTGCCGGTCGCACAGAACGAGGCTACAGTGGAGATACGTCATTGCTACTTTATGAGTTACAGATGACGAATAAGGGAGCTCAGAGCCAAGAGCGACTTTACGATTGCAACACTGTTTCATTTCAGCGAGGACATGCTCCATGCTCTCTTCCCTGCCAGCTTCTCTGCGTTACGATTTTCTTGACATCTCGGTAGAAGCGCTTACACTGCGCGAATTGGACGCGATCCTGGCAAGCGGGATTGCGAACAAAAGACGACTCCTGATCGGCAACCATAACCTGCATAGTCTCTACCTGTTCCACCAGTCGGCGTTGATGCGCAAGTTCTATGCTGCCGCTGATCGAGTGCATGTGGATGGTATTTCGATCGTGTGGCTGGCAAAACTATTCGGGCTGCCATTCGACAGGCAACACCGGACCGGATACATGGACTGGCTGCCCACAATGATGGCAGCAGCGCAGGAGCGCGGCTGGAGGGTCTTCTATCTGGGTTCGCGTCCCGGCGTTCTTGAAGCGGGCCTGCAGAAAATCCGGGAGACCTGGCCCGGCCTCCAGATCGAAGGACGCCATGGCTACTTTGATAAGACCGTGCGCAGCCTGGACAATCTGGATGTCCTGACAGAGATTGCACAATATCAGCCAGACTTGTTGATGGTCGGTATGGGAATGCCGGTGCAGGAAGAATGGATTATCGAAAATATCGGCCATCTCCCGGTCAGCGCTGTTGTTGCTTGTGGAGCACTGATGGACTACGTTGCGGGAGAAACCGCTGTGCCCCCTCGGTGGCTGGGTCCTCTGGGTTTGGAATGGGCCTTTCGACTGATTGCCGAGCCTCGGCGATTGTCGCGGCGTTACCTGGTTGAGCCATGGGCAATCTTGCAGCTGGTTCGCAGGCATCTGCATGGCCGCGCAGCGGAAGTGCTCCCCAAGCAAATCTAAAGAGCCGATGACGCTCGTCCCGCTCCTCCCGAGGAAAGCCATGAACTATGCCGATACGGTAAGCGTTGTGATTACTACAAGAAACAGGGCTGACTCCTTGCCGCAAGCGCTGTACAGTGCGCTCAGGCAGACGCACCCCCCGGCTGAGGTCCTTGTTGTGCTTGATGGCGAGGATGTCGAGACGACTTCCTATCTCGCGACGGTCAAAGATCCGCTTGTGCGATCCATTGTGCTGCCGCAGTCGCTCGGCGCTTGCTCAGCGAGGAACGCCGGCGTGAAGGCAGCGATTGGCGACTGGATCGCATTCCTCGATGACGATGACGAATGGATGACAACCAAACTCGAGGTCCAGCTTGCCGTTGCACAAACAGCAGCCGATCGATTTCCCGTGATCGCTTGCCGGGTTGCCGCGAGCACTCCTGGAGGACAGACGTTCATCTGGCCGACGAGGAGGAAATCGAATGGCGAACACATGAGCGAGTATCTTCTGACGCGCAGGAGCTGGGTCCAGGGCGAAGGCTTGATTACCACGAGCATGCTTCTCGCGCCGCGCGAGTTGCTTTTGAGCTTGCCCTTCAAGACAGCGCTGCAACGCCACCAGGAATGGGACTGGCTGTTGAGAGCGAGCGCCTTGCCTGAGGTTGGCGTTTCAGTAGCATGGGATGTTCTGGCCAAGTGGAATATCGAGGGGAATCGCTCCAGTATCAGTAACGGAGACAACTGGAAGGTTTCCTTTGACTGGATTCGGAGCATGCGGCACATGGTCACTCAAAGGGCCTATGCATCCTTCCTGATGGTTTTTGTCAGTGCTGTGGCTGCGAGGGAGGGAGACCTTGCGGCATTGCGGGTGATCTTTAGAGAAGTACGGAAAGACGGCAAACCGACGCCCATTGAATACGCATTGATGGCAGGGATGTGGCTCCTGCCGCAAAAGGCCCGCCGAAGATTACGCAATTTATTTGCGCCACAGGCCCAGACCGCATGAAAATCATTCAGGTTTCGACGCAAATGGAAGCCGGCGGCGCCCAGAAGGTCGCGTCTCTGCTTACGACTGAGTTGCGGCGGCGCGGGCATCAGTCTTTGCTCTATTTCCTTTACAAGAAGCGACCTGCTTACGCTGAAGGCAACTTTGTGAGATGCCTTTGTTCCAGTCGTCCCAGGGGGGTCGGCTGGGTGCGATTGGCGTCAAAGCTCCTGCGTCTGTTTCGTGAGGAAAAACCGGAAGCGGTGATCACTCATACGCATTCTGCAAATGAGTTCGCTGCTCCGATTGCAGCATTGGCGGGAATCCCGGTACGGATTGCTGTGCACCACAACCCCGTGGAGACGTACTCCCGAGTAGCACGAGCAGCCGATCGGGCGGCTTTCAGGATAGGGTGCTATTCCAAAATGGTCACGGTATCCGGCGGAGTGCTCAAATCGTTTGCCGACTACAGCTCGCGCTATCGAAGCCGTCTCCACCGAATTTATAACGGGATCCCGCAGTTGATCGAGAACACCACGGATTCTATCCGCGAGCACTACCGGATCCCTGCGTCCCATGCAGTCCTGGTAAACGTCGGCCGCCTGGCAAGACAAAAGAATCAAGGCATGCTCCTGCGGATGCTGGAGAAACTTCCAGGTGCGACCCTGCTGCTGGTCGGCGAAGGAGAAATGGGAGCGGAACTATGGCAAAGCGCTTACAACTCGGGCGTGGCAGACAGAGTTCGCTTTACGGGGGAGCTGCCGGAGCGAGATGTCGCGACAATCCTGAGTCAGGCAGATCTGTTCCTGCTGCCTTCTCTGTTTGAATCATTTTCGATGGCAGCCGTGGAAGCAATGCAGCAGGGTCTTCCGGTTGTGGCGAGCGATTTGCCCTGCCTGCGAGAGGTATTGGGAGCGGAACAGCTGTATTTCCCCCTGGGTGACGAAGGCGCATTGTTGAACATTGTCAGAAGACTGATGAAGACGCCTGCGGAAAGTGCCAGGATGGCGGCCGCAGGGCGTCTCCGCTCAACCCAGTTCAGCGTGGAGCGCATGGTGGGGGAATATGAATCGCTGATCGAAGAAGAATTGTTGTATGCCCCGAAGCGCTCTTCAACAACGCACGATGTTCGGCGACTGGATGCCCCGCGTAGCATTTCTCGTATCCACGACCAACTGGGACTCCCGGACGATCTCTGAATAGTCGTAATCGGAGTGGTCTGTGACAATCATCACGCAGTCAAACTGCTGTAGATTTTCGATCGGCGTACTGCTCATGTGGAGGTCATAATGGCGGCCATGGCCTACGGTGGGAAAGTAGGGATCGTTGTAGTAGACGATGGCGCCGCGCTCCCGCAGCAAATCGATGATCGTCAGCGAAGGCGACTCGCGCAGGTCGTCAATATCGCGCTTATACGCGAGACCAAGCACCAGTATCTTCGAGCCGTTCAGGGGTTTGCGCACCCGGTTCAAAGCTGCCGCAGTGCTTTCGACAACATACAGGGGCATCGCCGCGTTCACTTCACCCGCCAGTTCAATGAACTTGGTCCTGAAATCAAACTGGCGCGCCTTCCACGACAGGTAGAACGGGTCAATCGGGATGCAATGTCCGCCAAGACCAGGCCCGGGATAAAAGGGCTGGAAGCCGAATGGCTTGGTCCGCGCAGCCTCGATGACTTCGAAAATGTCGATATCCATGCGATGACAGAGCTGCTTCAGTTCATTCACAAGGGCGATGTTGACGCAGCGATAAATGTTTTCAAGCAGCTTCGTCATCTCAGCAACAGCGGGCTTCGAGACGCGGACTGTCTTACGAAAGATACAACCGTAGAGTGCAGCCGCCAGGTCAGTGGCGATCGCATCGAAGCCACCGACAACTTTAGGGATATCTCGGCGCGCAACAGTGTCATTGCCCGGGTCTTCACGCTCCGGCGAAAAGGCGACATGCATTCCCTCATCGGGAATCCGATCCCGCACCACCTTCCTGCCGTTAGATCCCGCTTCCAAAAGAGGGACGACGATCTCCTCCGTGGTTCCAGGGTAGGTTGTGCTTTCAAGGACAATCAGCTGGCCATTCTTTGTCCGCGGCGCGATCGCTTCAACAGTGCTGCGAATAAAGCTGAGGTCGGGTTCGTGATACTCATTCAGCGGAGTGGGGACGCAGATGAGAATGGCATCCATTTCGGAAAGCTGATCGTAGTCGGCGGTCGCGGAGAAACCCCGGGCGCGAGCATCAGCAATTTCGGTAGGAGGAATTCGGACGATATAGGACCCGTCCTGATTCAGCGTATCGACCTTCTCCTGATCAATATCGAAGCCGGTCACGCGAAAACCCTCTTCACTGAAGAGCAACGCGAGGGGGAGGCCCACATAGCCAAGGCCAACGATACCCACCTTCGCCGTGCGCGCTTCTATTCTCTCGGAGATCACGGAGAGCGCGACAGGTTCGTCCGAAGCCGTTCCAAAGGTGGATGCTTCATTGCGGGTAAGTGTGGTCTCAGTATCGGTTTTCAATCTTCCGGTCCATTCCCAAACGCGCGCCGGAGCGAGCGGAGTTTGTTCTGATGAGTGCATGTATAGAATACCGGCTCCCGCCTGAGACTGCTGACGCGCTGCGCTTGGAGTCGCCCAGCTCAGAAGCACTACCGAAGCGAAACGTCCTGATCTATCGCAATGATTTGATTGAACGATCGGAGACATTCATTGTCGCCCAGGCGGAAGCAATGCGGAGCTTCAACGCGATCTATTGTGGCCTCACCCGTTGCCGGGATGGACTCCTTCCCAAGCACGCAGAAGAGGCAGTCCTGGTTTCGTCGAGACCAGTGCGGGGTTTCATCGAGAAGCATCTCTACATGCATGGACGGTCTGCGCCGCTCTGGGTAAGTCAGTGCAATGCCTATGACCCTGTGTTGATGCATGCACATTTTGCACTTGACGGGGCCTTCGCTCTTCCGCTCTGCAGGGCTCTGCGTATACCCCTCGTCGTCTCCCTGCATGGTTACGATGTCACGTATTCGAAGGCAGCGTTTCGGCGAACGGCGGGTGGACGTCTATTTCTCAGAAGGCGCGCGGAGCTGCTTGCGGATGCCAGGCTGTTCGTGTGTATCTCCGCGTTCATTCGCGACAGAGCGCTCGAGCAGGGGTATCCAGAGGAAAAGCTCTGGCTTCATCGAACCGGGATCGATCCGCGTATGTTTCGCCCTGAAGCTGGAATACAGCGCGAGGCGATTGTCCTTTTCGTGGGACGCCTGATTGAGAAGAAGGGGTGTGCTCACCTGGTCCGCGCGATGGAATCGGTGCGCAGGCAGCACCCGGCGGTACAGTTGGTGGTGATTGGAGACGGCCCGCTTCGGGCAGAGCTGAATGCATTGGCGAAGGCTGTCCTGCGGTATGGATTCACATTTCTAGGGGCCCAGCCACTTCACGTGATTCGCTCGTGGTTGCGACGGGCGATGGTCTTCAGCGTTCCGAGTGTGACGGCCTCCAATGGTAATGCAGAAGGGCTCGGCATGGTCTTCTGCGAGGCACAGGCGATGGGCGTGCCTGTTGTGAGTTTCAGGAGCGGCGGGATTGCAGAGGCCGTCCTGGACGGGCGCACGGGTTATCTTCTCAATGAGAAGGATGAGAAAGGCCTTGCAGACAAAATCTCCGAATTATTGCAAGACAAAGAGCTATGGGAGCGGATGAGCAGGCGGGGACAGAAAGAGATGTCAGAAAACTTTGACCTTGCAGTGCAGACGGGCATCCTCGAAAAAAAGTATGAGGAAATACTCGTTGGCCAATCAAGATAGGCCGGGGCTTAGCTCGCCTTGATGGACTACGAACTGCGTCGGCTGCGGGCCGCGCGAAGAGTTGGCCAGGTTGGTTAGCGTGGCAACGTAGAGTACCCATAAAAAATCGTTGGGTTGCATGAGAGAACTCTCGTCGAAGTTATAGACAAGCGTCAATGCAAGGACGGCGAGTGGCCATGCCGCGAGGGAAAATGAAGGCTGCCATATGCCCCGGCACGC
>Ga0116226_10006937_pt1 | contig 10204 bp, 13 predicted proteins | sample S1TSphfallax_FD_89692 | JGI IMG/M metagenome (GOLD analysis project Ga0116226, IMG submission 89692) | Host-associated microbial communities from peat moss isolated from Minnesota, USA - S1T2_Fa - Sphagnum fallax MG | ecosystem: Host-associated > Plants > Peat moss > Unclassified | place: USA...
GTTAAACCATCGATACCTACAGCAGCTGCTGATGAAGGTGCGAGACTTCGTAATGTATGTGTTCGACTGTGTTGAGACATGAACGCAGATATAGCTTCGGTTACTCTAGATTTACCACAACCACCTGCTCCGCCTAGTGTGGCATAAATATAAACATATATGTATTATATAAAGAAGTATACGTTATCAATATTATATACACACCAATATACATAAGTAATTGTTCAGGCTTTGTACGATTTACATCTTTACTAGTTTGATAAAGTATAGTACTTTCAATATGACTTGTAACACTTTTAAAAATTTTTGCTTGCTCATAATTAAGATTGAAAATTTCTACAAAATTGGGTGATGATTCAATGACAGTATGTTGTGGTTCTATTATGATTGATTTCGTGCAATCGGTATGAGTACCATCGAATACATGAACAGATGGATCACAGAATTGTTGGTTATTAATTATTTCTTAAATTGTATCATATTTATTACTTACGTAAATATATTCAAAAAATAATAAAGATCTAATATACCTTCTTTGCCTGTTTGTTCTTTTGAACCATATAACAACATTCGTCTCATTTCCTCCTTTTGCATTTTCAGATTATATTGCCAAATACGAATTTGTTCAATATCTTGTCGATTTGCTTCATATGTTAAGGCATTATTTTGATTAGTTTCAGTTGTCGGAATTACACTATTATTAAATATTGAGTCTGAAAATGCAATGTTATTATTAATGTGAGAAAAACGTTCTGATTGAATAATATTTGCTAATGTTGAGTTGAGATATTCACGTTTCATTCGTTCACGAGCTCCACTAGATTCTATTGAATCTTCATTTAATAAACTTGGATGTAAACCTGTTGTTTCATCTAACAATGCAAGAACTTCCTCAGCATCATCGACATTTGCATCGCTGTATAGGCTTGAACCTTTAATAGGTTGAGAAGGTAACGGTTGATTTACTAATTGAAAGAGATCTTGATCTCGGTCTCTTTTACAATCATGTAAAAGTTGTATATTATTTATGACTTTGTTAGATATTGCTGTAAAAGTTGATTCTCGTATTTTCAATGCATCACTCCATAACTGATCTATATCACAAATATCCAATACACTTCTCCATGGATAGAATAATGTTAAAATAGCTCGTGCGTAACGTTCTTTAGTGTCTTCACGTTCACGACGAGGGATGCTTGGACCGATTAAAACAGGAACAACACGGAAAGAACGACGTATTAATAGATGTGAAGAATATTGTGGATGTTCTTGTTGAAATAACCATCGATCATTTGGAGGTCGACCACGTCGTGGTAGTAATGTTGATGTAGAATCAAATTCAAATAAAGCTTTATCAGATGATGTTATTTTTGCTTTTCGATAATCAGAATAAAATTCATATAGACAAATATGACTTAGTTCATTTGGTCGTAATTCATAATCTATTCGTTTATTGCAAAGTACTAGATGTTCATCATCAATGCCAGTTTCTAATTCGAATGATTCATGTTTATCATCATCTATTTCATCTATTTCATTTATTGATTCAAGGATATCCGATGATATATCATTCATTACAGATGTTTTATTATCAGTATAATTTATTTCTTCTTTAAACTATCATTTAAAAAATATCATTAGTTGATAAGAAATGGTATAAATCAAAGGATTTTTTCCTATTTTTTTATTTGCCTTTGAAAGTGATTGTTCTAGATAACGTTCGATACCAATTAGATAAATATTTACAAATGTACGTGATGTATAGTGGTCAGGCCATCCCATTAAATACGATGCTACTTGAGCAGCTGAGATTTCTTGTTGAGATGCTAATGTATTAAAACATCTTAGTATGAGTCGACGTTATTTATCTAATGCATCTGTATAATTAATATTGTTTTTGTTTTTCTCGAAATTTTCTACTGCTTGATAAATTAATGAATTTGTATCATGAAAAGATAATTTTTTTTTAGTGATATAATCAGTGATATAATAGACAACGGCTTTTGTATCAGCACCAGACCAGATAAATTTGATATCCATATTACATCTTAATATATATTAAAATATTAGCTATATCAAGACTAGCTGCATTACGTTGGAGACACGAACCTACAAGCAAATAAAAACCATTCATTAAAATTGTTCATCATTGGATGAGCACGTCTTATTAGAATTTCTCCAGTTTGTGTATTAATTGTTGTGGTATCATGTAATTCTTTAGGATATCGTAGACGACAACACATATTATCTGTATTTGATCCTTTATGATATTTATAACAGGTACTTGTATGATGATGAATCTGATTTTGTGAAGCCAAAATATAAATAGCTGCTCGTTTTTCTCGATCAAAATTTACATCATTTGGGCACGGTATAGGTGAGCATATTGATGGTAAGGTATGATTTTGTTTTTCAACTGTTGATGAATCTGATAGTATGTTTTCGTTTTCGAAACAACTTAAATCTTCTTTAATAATATCTTCTAGATATCTGATTAGATTTTCTCGGAAAATCTAAACGATATTAAAATCACAATTACTCATATTCTCATATAAATAACTTATATCATACACAATATCAAAAATTTTTATAAAATCGGATTTCAAAAATATAGGAAAGTTCATGTTTTCAGTTTTTAAAACAGAGATTCTAATATATAATTACTAATTCTTATATCTAATTTCACAAACCTCATTTGTTATTGAAGCTCGTAATTCATGTGGATGTTTATTATCAGCAAGCCAAAGCAGCATATGAAGATGTAATGCACCTCGACCAGATTCTTCAACTTTACCATAATAAGCATCGATTTTACCTAGTACACCACCATCTGGATGTGATTCATGTTTATTAATATTATAACCAACTAAAGTAGATAATAGTGTTGAAATAAGTTTATTAAAAAATCGTGCAATAGCAACAGGATGATGAGCTACAATTGCAGCACGTTCGTGCGATTTTGGCATTTGATTTAGTAATAAATCATCAATGTTAAGATCTACACCAGCAAATTTCATTGCAAGTGGATGATGCAAATCACACGGATTAATAGTAATAAAAATATTTGGAAGACCTGAAAAAAATATTTGCGAATGAAGTTCAATACGATAAATTTGATCTTGATTGATTCGATCCCATAACACTTCCAGAAACAGTTTTTAATTGCTTTATTAAAGTAGCTAGACGTGGATTTGATTGATTATTCTACGAATTAGATTCCATTTGATTTAAAGCTGTTTTAATTTCAGCTGATGTTAATTGATTGATTTGTGTGGATTGTGAAGTAAAATAGGGTCTTGATACAAGTATACGTGCTTTTGAACATGCTGTCCGTCGTTGTAATATATTAAACGTTACAAACATAAATAAAGTGTTCTTTTCAAAACGATAATCGTGATAAGACAAAAAATATCGAATATGTTTTGCATAGGCGACAGGCACCTGACGGCATTCATTTTCGACTCCACCCATACCATAAGGAAATAAAGTTGGATATAAACCTTTAAAAAAAACTTACGTTATATAAATATATTTATATGTAATGATAGTTAACATTTTCAAACCTGGTAAAAATGCTGCATTAATATATTCATTTACTGGATGTTTACCATGTGGTATAAAATATATATTATCATCATTAGTTATAACTTTATTCGTAGTATTTATTCGTCTTATTAAATGTCGTGTAATATCGAAAGATGATACAGCAGTACGATCTGTATCTATTAATGCACTTCTATTTAATGAAATTATTTCATTTTCAGATAAATCACTTGAATCAATATAATTATTAATATAACCGGAACGTTCAACATTTTCACGTTCAGATTCATCAACTAATGATAAAGTATTCCATAAGCAATCAGGTACGTCATTTGTCGGTAATGCATCAATTAACAAATGATCAATATGTATATATTTATATAAGATATTACTTTTACATAACCATATAAGAGCTTTTCGAATTATTTCTCGACGTACAGTAAGAATTGAACGTAGTTGATCTTTCTTTGGTAATGATCTTCCCACAAAGATGATTTTAATGAATTGCGGCAATTCATCTGATGATAATGGAAGAGATGTTGCAATGTCTGATATATTTTGAGGAAATGTTATAACATTGCCTTTTAATGCACTTTGTGCTAAAGAAGGATCATGTGTAATAGAAAATAATTTAATGACACAACTTGAATGACGATACTATAAAGTATAGAGATATACTCTATTATGCATATATAAAGAACGTTTACTAAGGCGATCAATTTTTGTTCTGATAACGTAAGTTCTTGTAGTGCTTGAGGTACATCACCAATCCACATTAAATTATTTAATGCAAAAGCTGGTATTTTATTCAATGTTAAAGATTTATAACATTTGTTATATATTGTTCCGGATCCTGTTTCTAAATTAATCGCCTTTCGGCAAAGTAACATTCTGTTAATAATTACGCTGCTATCTTTCGCATGTATAAGAGAATTCCGAACTTGTTCTATTTCGTCGTATAATAAATAAACTTATTTTTCATTTAATGGATTTAATGTTACAAACTAACCTGACATTTTAAAACATTCACTCTTTGAATCAATATCAATATTCAATTGAATAACGCAAGAAGGCATTTCATTAAGTGGATGTAATAAATGCTGATTCGGAATTTTGCCAATATTGATTTCTATACCTTCTAATTTATAATGAAGACATGCACATATCACGCATACAGTTCGGTCTACTACATTGTTGGATAGAGCTTTTTTAAATTCATTAAGACATTGATGTTTTATATTAATTGTGGCTATTTTTGGCCATATTTGTTCAGAAGGTGTTGATATTTTCATTTTACGACTATTGTCGAATGATTTATATAAATTAAACTAGAATATATTTTTATATTTCTTACGATTGATCATGATTTATTTTATGTAATTTTACAGATATTTCTTCATTTTCAGTTTCGCATTGCGATCGCTTAACCGATCTAATTGATTCATATTCATTGTTGACTTCTAAACGTTGCATACATTTTTCACGAGTTTCTATTTGATTTTTATTTAAACTCTTACTCATCTTTGGTTCACTCTGTTTTTCTACGGTTACTAATCGGCTATCTTCACTTTTTACTAAATTTCGATTGCATCGTTCAATTGATACAGTAAATGTTTCGTAATTCGAATTATTCTCAAATTGTGCTCTTCTTTCAATCAAACTTCGAACTCGGTGCATGCTATTTTCAAGTTTTTTTTCATAATCAAATTCAATACTAGTCGTTTTTTCATTTACCTATATATATAAATACAATCATTATTTTCGTACTTTTTATTTTAATAAACTGAAAAATTATAAGTCCTACTAGTAACTTTCGATTACACCAATTAGTAAGTTTATAAAGCATTTTATCATACAATACTGTTTTATGTTGTCCTTCTGTTTCTTCTAAGCTTCGAACTTTTCGTAATTTATTTTCTTCTTTTGATTGAGTATTTAATTTGCCTACATTTTTTTCCAAGATTTCGTTCATTTCTTTATTACTTGTTTCATTTTTACTATTATCAGTATTATCTTCAAAAGAGATACAATGTTCTGTTGTTGATGTTAATCGGCTACGTTTTCTTCTTTGTACGGTTCTTGCATTACTTTCTCTATCCAACCGTATTAACCGTGATGCTTCAATTTCTCTTGCATTTCGTTGAGCACGCCATGCTGCAACTTTATTACTACCTCTTTTTGTTGTGAACTGAGTTGTTGAACAATTGTTTGTATCAACTACCTGCTTATTTTTAATAATAAATCTATTTTTCAGATTTCCAGTATTTTTTACCTGGAACGTATTATTTTGAACATCTAGAAGAAAAATATATTTGTTATTAATCAATTTTAAAATAAAACTCGATTCAAATCTTTTATTAAGTGATAAAATATTCTCCTTATAGGTTTCGACAAATTATTTACTTATATGATGTACTAAAGGATAATCTATAGAAATAGCTATAAGTATTTTTATAACATATAAAAATTTCAATTTTAAAATAATCTCACTCTCATAATAAAACATAACCTAATATGCACATTCATCGCCAAAATTATTTTCATTGTCGATTTCAATTTACTCTGAAATCATACATACATATTAGTTGAATCGATTGGCTCGCAATCTATAAAAAGTCGTTTTCTGTCCTGTTCCACATTGTGAGCTATAGTTTCTATAACTGCTAGTCAATGAAAAACTTATACGATTAAAATAAAAATTCGTAAAACTTTTATAATTTAATTAATTATTAGTAGATAAAAAATATAAACACTTCGATTACTCTTCGTTTTTTCTATCATATAATAATTAATATACATCATATTAAACAAACAGCTATGCATAAAAGTATGTTTATTTTATTTATAAATTTCTATGCTTTTCGCCAATTTGACGTATGTTTAACATATACTTATTTCAATCATTGTCGGTAAATAAGCTAGAAGCAACATATAAATCGACGTTTATATTTTGAAACAACTAACATCATTAATATTATCTTTTATTAAGTCGTATTTGTTTTCATACTATTTCTATTCATATGACGATATTAATCTAATATTTATCATAGTCATTTCAAATAATTTACTCATTAAAATAACTAACAACACGTAGGCTTTATACCACTACATATACAATGTATGGTTTGTCGTAAAGCCACTGACAATATTAAGAAGATCAAACTATTGGCAAATATGTTGATAATTCAGATTCGCCAATATTTCAATAACATTAAAATAATATCAATTATTTCAGATTATAAAAACTTGTGATATTCATTTTCTGATAATTTCTTTCTAATTTGTTTATTATCTTTATACATAATTCACTTTGAATTTATATTATTTAAAAACAAAACTCAATTTTAAGAAATGTATATGCATTTACATAAATTACTTCGTTAACATTAAACTGTAATTTTCAAAATTTTTAATGTGAGACTACATCTATCTATCATTATACTTTACAATTTATTTTAAATTATATTATTTATATGTACTATAACAAGCTAATTAAACTGACAGATTTAATAAAAATATTTTACAGTAATATAACTGCAACAATTTTAAAATTATCGAATTACACATGCATACTTTTTGAAGTTTCTAATTCTTGCCATTGCTTTTCTGAATTGTCATAGAAGACGTTTGGACATATCGTTGTTCTTTTCATATATATATTATTAGTATTTGCTGATAATGAAGAAGCACATGCTATATAAAAATAGATCAATATCTTCTTTTTAAGTTTTAATAAGATTCTCTGTATACGAACGTTTCGTTTTTTTGTTGTTAATATTATTTTCATCTTCGTCTTCCATATCAAGAATCAAATTGGCGTTACGTTATGATTTATATTTATTCAATATAAAATAACAATGTAGATATTTTTACAAAATACATATTAAAAAATATTTAAGAGAGGGTCCGCGAGACCACCACCCTGAACAGGGCTATCACTCCTCTCAAAAATTTTAAAATTTCGATTTTCTATTTTCATTCGATAGACTATGGAGTGAAAAGTTTATGGTAAAAATATGAGCCCTTTTGATTGAGTCTATGAAGAGTTATATCCAAAACACTGTGAGGGGGTCTCAGAACACCCTTATTTTTTTGCTAAAATTCGATGCCTCCAGTATTTTTAACTTTTCTCAGCACTGGTTCATCCTATTGAGGTGCGGTTTGTCTCAAACGATAGAGAGAAAAATTCTCTACAAAACTGCCTAGAAGAAATAACTTTGTCACTCATTCTCAGTGTCCTAAAAGTTTTACACTTGAATAATTTCACCTTCGCGGCAGGTGAGTTTTTCACGTATTTCGATCCAAAGTTTATCAAAATGGCGTGTCCCCACAAATCTGATTTCATTTTTAGAAAGCCCATGAAAAACTGCATCGATCTATATAAAAACATCTGGAAAAATATTTGGGCATAAATTTTGCTAAGGGCCTCAAGAAGGTGTAGTAGGGCCCTAAAATCTATATCTTGTGATAACCGATCGGCCATGTCACTTATAGGAAAGTTGTTTAGTTTCGACTTGAATTTCGATTTCGGCGATTTCAAAAGAAAGCTCATCTGATGGCTTCTCAAAATCCAAAATATCAGCTCTCTATGATGTATCTATGAAATACCAGAAGGCTCACATTGTCATTTTCCTTCAATCTATGACCTTGGAAAATCTGACTTTTTCAATTTTCCATATGTGTTAACCTAATTAAAGATTTGTTATATAATTACTAATATACAGTTTTGTAGATCTCATGAAGGGCTACAAACTGCACTATTTTGCCTTTAATTTTCACGGAATATAGTATCAGAATATGATTAATGCTCAATTTGGTTAGTAGAAAACCGCTGCATGGGCATCCGTTTCAAATCCACTGGTGCTCCCCGACCTATTAGAGATTCAATATATCAAGCAAACACAAAAAAGTTTTTACCGGTAGAATATGCGTGACGTCTGGCAATCTTTATTTGCTAATCAGTCACACCCGAAAAATACTCTCTGATTACATACGAATGCAAATCACCAGCAATGATGGCAAGAATTTGACGTCGAGTTGACCAATGGTTCGCTCGATTCCAGGCGTCTGACAGTGACCTCATCACAACGTCAAAATCTCTAAAAGAGTAACAATTCGTGTTCAAAAAGCTTTCTATGGCATCTCTATCTGCTTGTGAACTATGACAAATCAACATCGAATCACATGTGTTAATCTGAAAATTTTCGATATCAGTAGCTGAGGCCTGGAATTGAACTATGGTTTCTGCAGGCGATGAACACACTTGCTGGAAATATTAAGATCGTATACGACAATTTGTTCATAAATTGGATCCTCGGGATGCTTAGAAAATTCTTTTCTTATTAGCTCTATCAATAGTTAAAACGATTGATTTATACATAATTGAGGCTAACAGCTTCCAATCAGATAAAAGAAATGGTCGACAGATCTGTGGTGCGTCAAACCAACTAACTACTAGATAGCTCACGATAATTAGAGAGTCTTTCTTATGTTATTTACCCAAACTTTTTTTCAATTTTCTTCTTTATTCTTTTCATTGTTCGTTCAGTGAGAGCGATCTGCACATCCTTGTAATCATCTGCTGCAAAAATCTTGATAACATGTTGAATAACCTTGTCCATTTGACACAAAAAATTCATTCTGCTATGCGGCTGCATCGTAGAGAATGATGATGTCATCCAGATGCGATCATTGAAACCAGTTTCTCGTAACGCTTTCTCTAGGATCTGTTTGCGAGAATTTTCCTGGGAAAAATTCAACTCCTCATCATTGATATCCCAATTTTGACCTTGCGATGATTGACTAACTATTGTTGGTGTATGAACAATATTACAATCGTAGAGCCAGTCTAAAGAGCGCAGAAAAGTAAATAACTTTAAAAAGAACAATTGGCATTTACCAAACAGTTCATCACATTCTTTTCTCATGTCATCGTTCGAGTACTTTTTTTCGAAAAATCGTCGACAGGTTGTACAAATCAAACGTCCAAATACCACCCATGAGAAGTTTGGTTGTCCTTCTTTCCATATTCCGAGAGCCAATTCTTTAGAAACTGGACGCAGACCTGAATCCGATGCTGAGCGTCGATTTCGAATTGGTACACACACACTGCAGCGTTTATGTTTTTCGTATGTTGACAACAGATGATCGAGGTGATTCGTACAGATATGGTGCCTGTTAATGTTCGTTGGTTGCAGAAAGAAGAGACCAGCACGAAAGAAAAGATATTCCAGCTGACATCTAAACTCTTTTGTTCCGGTTGAAGGAGCCATAAGATCACTCAAATCAGTGCGTCGTCCACCGCAATCAATCTATGCAACATCCACATCAAATTCGTAACAACAAAGAAAAATTCATTTTACTGATACTTCAGATGAATTAAAGAAACATAGGAATGAGCATTCATCGTCGTCATCCATACGGTCAACATTCATGATCAACAATCTTCCAGTTTAACAATGAGTGTGATTTTGTAACAATGTAGATAACAGCTTTGTAGTCGCAGTGAATTTGAATTCGTACAACACTTGGCACGATGTAGAGAGAAACGAATGTAATAGGAAGAAGAAAAGAGAAGAACAGAACTGGCAAAAGAACTAGCGAACTAGTGAATATAATAGTAAACAAAAGAAAAGTAAGGATATATATATATATATATATA
>Ga0116226_10006940_pt1 | contig 10201 bp, 6 predicted proteins | sample S1TSphfallax_FD_89692 | JGI IMG/M metagenome (GOLD analysis project Ga0116226, IMG submission 89692) | Host-associated microbial communities from peat moss isolated from Minnesota, USA - S1T2_Fa - Sphagnum fallax MG | ecosystem: Host-associated > Plants > Peat moss > Unclassified | place: USA...
TCAGTTAGTTAATACTTATAATAATATTTTTATTATATTATAATATTTATGTATTTATTTTAAAACTTATCGAATTAATTACGAAATAAATTTAGTAAACTATTATATTATTATTGAATTTTTTTCAAAGGACTAATGTATTTATTTAAAATTATATTATCGTTAAGATTATAAATAATCAATTATGAAATATTACTACAGTATAATAATTAGTGGAAAATTAATATATAATTTTAAGGTATTTCTTTCAAACTATTAATTATTAGTTAATGACTAATTATAATCAATTAATGAATTTTTATTTTTATTTTTATTCTTATCATTTAAGAATAATTACTATAATATATAGTAAGGAAATTTAATAAATTACTAGAAAAATGTAAAAACTATATTCAAAGAAAAAATATAGTTATTAAAAATAGAAAACATAAATATTTAAGTTCATAAATAATTATAATGAATGAAGTAATAATAGGACTAAACAACTAACTTTGGCAACCAACTAGATATAATAATAATTAAATTATTGTCATTGTTAGATGTTTATGTTTATATTTATATTTGCTATACACAATAAAAATGAAAAAAATAATGAGAATAATTATAATAAAATAGGTAGCCTAGGCTAATGTTTAATTGTAGTATTATTATTTTAAGATAATCATAAAAATTGATATTTACTGAATATGTCAGTTATTATTTTAATTTATTTGGTTACAAAATATTAATTAATTAATTAATTATAATTATCTAGTTCTTTCCATAATTGAGGAGATTTGTCCTATAATTAAGATTTTGATTTGAAACTTTTATAATAGTCTTAAATTAATGAACAAAATTGATCCAATTACTGTATTAAAAAAAAGGATACATTAAATAATTGTATTTATTACTCATTAGTTATTAATTTACAGTAGATTGTTAATATAAAAAAAAAAGTTTTATGTTAATCAGTATTATTCTATATTAACATACAACCATTGTAATTACTTAATTTATTTGTAAATTAGAATTATATTACTTGGATAATTAATTCACAATTGAACTTAATTATCCATAATCTATATTTGATAACTTTATTTTTTATTTAAGTTGTTAAGATAATCATAATTTAGTTTAAATAATTAATGCTATGACCATAACTACATGGATTGTAATATAATAAACTAAAATATTTATTTCTTGTAACTATTTGTCCATAATAGATCACTTTTGTAAATAATTATAAATGATTATATTTACATTAATTATAAATTATGCTAAATAAATATTGTTAAAACATAGATTTTTATATTACATAATTTTAATTTTTATAGTAAAATAAGTAAATTATTATAATTAATGTTACACTAAGTATATATTAATTATAGCTTTTGAGATAAATAATTTTTGTAGGAATTTACTTTATAATAACAATTGTTAGTTTACTATTTATAATTTGAAAATAATTATTTATAATAATAGTTTTTAAAGAGTATTAGATTTTCATACATTAAATATATTATCTATAACTCAACCAATATTTTAAAAGTAAAAAAAAAATTTAAATATTATAATTATTTATTATCTATGAATTATGTATTGATAGTTTGCGAGTAAGTAGATAGCTAGTTAGTTACATATTAAGAAATTATTAGTTATTTAAATAGTTAATAATGAATATTTAATATTTGTAAGACATAGTTTATATTTTGAATGTGTTAAATTTAATCATTATTAATTAAATGATTATTTAATTATGTAGTAGGGCATGTAATTGAATTGTTTATAAATGAAAAAACTAATAACAAAAGGCATGAGGAAAGTTTTGGACTTGCAACTTAGTTTGTGAAGAAGTTGCAACGTAAAAAATTATCCCATATTGTTTATCCATTCTTACTTTGAACACTATATAAACAAAGGATGTTGCCATCTAATTTCACATTAAGAAATTTGTGCACATGGGATGAGCCAATCAAAAGGTTTAATCTAAAATTTTTAACAAAATAATGCACAATTTTAAATTGCCTACTTCCCCAACCTACTTATATATCTAGCTAAGTAAATACCTAGTTTGATCTATCCACATAAGTCTAGTTATGTACCTATCTATTTAAGTACCTACTTAACATAGGAAGATAAGGCTTACCTAGTTACATTTTAACTTAAGTAGGTAGGTACGTATGTAGTTTATGTTTGTGGGCACCTCAATATTGATGTACCTACCAAGCTAATATTAATATTTTGTATTAAATTCATTTAAAAATTTCATGTGGCATATTTACATTAAACCATGTGTCATAATATAATATCATCCAAACATTTGAATTGACTTCCCATATTATTTCAAAATAATAATAATATTTATATTTTAAATAATTAAATATCAAGACATGTGATAGCACATCATTTGCCCTCAATAATGACAAAAATAGTTGTATCTTAGTCGCATGTGACAGTACATATATAATGGAATCAAAGAATGAACTTGTATTTGTTGAATTTTTCTTTCCTCCAATATCCCATGTTGTTTGCGACTAATGTCACATGCAACTTGTCCAATGCAACTAAAGGGATTTTAGTCATAAATGTTGCTTGTGACTAAAATTTAATCACAAAAACTTGTCAAAAATACATGTTTTTCTTCTAGTGTTAATTGGAGTGTTCCATCCACATAGTTGGGAATATTTTGCCACGAAGACAAAACATTTATTTGTGTGGCAATAATAACTACCAACATGGCAAGAATTTTTTATCTAGGTGTCACAAATATTATTGTCACATGGAAACAATATACCAAAAAGTTTTTTCTTTGTTTGCTATAACCAAGCTCACATGCTCATAGTTCACGTTCATAATCATGTGCTCACCTAGTAGCTACGCTACCACCCATTAGGGCAAGATGGGAAGTGTACCTTGTATAATAGGTGGCCTAATGCTTAATCAACTATTGTATTTTATTAAAACTTGTGATGAATCTGATGACATGAAGAAGGGGGGGGGGGAGGGGGGTCATCCATTAACAACATTCAATTATGAAACATAATATAGTATGTAGTTTAATTCACCAATAAACAATCGTATATTCACCTTTGAAAATAAATTACACGATGATGTGAATTTATCCACATTTTTTAAATCTAAAAAATAAACCAGGATTTAAAAGGACTTTCATTGCACTTCCCCTATTGATGTACACTATTGCTCCATATTTCCTTGCATATTTGTTCCCATAGCTATTATTTTAGATAAATCTTCCTTTCTATGTAAGTTCATTCCAATTTTACATGATCACATTTTTGTTTTTTCTATTTTTCTTTGTGTACGTAGTTAAGGTTGTTGCATATTCACATTTTGTTTGTTGATTGCATGCTTGTAAATCATCCTTTATTCATGAAGTATTTCATTAAAGCATAAATAGTGGTAGAACTTACTTATAGTGTAATCTTCATCATGAATTGAAATTTGGAAATTAGTTCTTTGTATATTGACTTGTGACAAAGGAATGATGGTGCCCAAAATATTTGGAATTCAATTTAAAAAATTGTGTACACAAACAAAAGGAGCAAAAAAATTCTTTGATTTTGTTCATGCCATAGGAAATGACAATAAGATGAGTAAATTTGTAAAATCCATTTTCAAAGTTGAGAGCTTACTTTGAAGATGTATGTGTTTTCATTTTTTGAAGAATTGGGACAAGCTTTAATTTATGATATGCATTTTTATTCAAGCATGTAGGCCTTCTCTTCCCTTTATGTTCAAGTATTGTCTTCTAGAGTAGGATCCTACAAGTGTTCTAACTAAATAACAAAATAAATAACTATTTTCAAAGAAACTTGAAATTTTTATTCCTTATTGTAATTTTATGCTTCGTATGACATGGAATTGATGTAAAAATGTTATACTACATAATTTCAATGGAAGAATTTTTAAAATTCAAGATTTATTTCATGTACATGACCATGTCATCATAATCCTTGTCTTGTTGGAGTTGTTAAAGCAATATAGTACAATATCAAACTTGTAGCAGGCATAACCCAAGGATTTGTTTCAAAAAAAATTTAAGTTGGTATGGTCATGGTGAAGACAAAGTTTTAATTCAAGTTTATCCTCTTTTGGAACATCTTCATCTTTTTTTATACATATCATTTAATTTTCCTTATATGTTTGGACTTAATTTATCATCCGATTAAGGATTTGCATATTGGAGGATATTGTGTACTTGATGAAAAAGGTGGAGGTTTCCATGACTTCCACATAATTTATGGTAACTTCAAAAAAATGATTATAATCAACAAAGTATTCGATATTAAACAATTACTTGTGTTCTATCTTGTACTTTATATATTGTAGTCTTCACAACCTCAATTAACATCATGGATTATAATGAGGTCAAGTAGAAGAAAATTGCAAGTAGGGTTTTAAGTTTCTTTTATTGTGAAAATACACATTCATTATTCATAATTAAATGATTTTTTTTGGGTTGTAGGTTTCAATGGGAAATGTTTGTGTTGGATTGTTGTATTATATTTGTTTATATTATGTTTTGAATTAGGTAGTGTATATATTGGATAGTAATACCTTGTAGAATTATGACTTCATTTATGGAATATATACATGATTTAATGTTACATAATGTTGTTTGTACTAAGTGGCACATAATTGTCAAGCCATTTGTGAAGGTCTATGATTATGTGGTCAAATGTTTGTCCATATGTTTTGAAATTTGTGAAACAAGAAAATTGGGGCAAATGAAAGTTGATATTTATTGAATTGTAAATGTTTTGGAGGTTTTTATTTTATTATAGTATGTGGTGATAATATCAGAAGCTCCTTGATATGGGTATTATTTGTATGAAATTTTTAGAAGGCATTTGAGTGTTATGTTTTATAAATTGACATATTTTCAATGAATTCATTAATTTTTATTTTTATTTATGAATGATGTGGGTTATAACCTCTTTTTTATCCATTCCACATAATTTGTGTGAAATATATTTCAATGCAATAAATGCTTATAGATTGACAATTCATAGTAACAAGACTAGTAGCCATATTTTTATTTTATCGGCACTATGGGTATTAATATCCAAGCCTAATAATAATGATAACAATAATAACTTAAATATTTCTTCTCCCAAAAGTTTTTACAACATTTCCAATAATGGTATTGGAAGTTGAAAAATAATTTAGGTTTTTTAATTATGTGTTTTTATGTTGATTATGTTTTGGGATTATGTGTGATTTGTTTTCCACATGCTACCCTAATGTTGTAGTTTTTGATGATGTGAACAACTTGTGAACCTCCTTGATAACAATTACAAAGCTAGAATTAAGTTGTCTAACTCTTCCAATTGTTGTAAAAATGGTCAAATGGTTGAATGCACTTGCTTTGGAAGAAAAAAACATTGGTGAAACATTGGTGAAGTTGAACCATCCTTTCATGCAAGTTGTCTATCTAACAATTGTAATGCAAAAAATTCTCTTTGATGCTACTATCAAAGGACATTAAAAATTTGATGAAGTTCATATGTAGGGTAAGAAGAAAAAAGGTATAATGTTCCAAGCTACAACTTAAAGATGAGAAATAACAAAGGTAAAAATGTCCACCTTCACTTTGTAATGAGCTAAAAATCCTTAGAAACAAACAAAAAAGAAATGATCATGCCTTCAAATGACAAGAATTGGTTCAAAATCTCATTTGACATTTCCTTTTCTATGGGTTTAGTTGCATGCAACCAAAGTTCATTATTTACCACACACTATGAAGAAGTACAAGTCAAAGATGATCCAAGCAAAACATTGATTCCCAAGACATTGAGAGTAGGGATGATTATAAGTTCAAAAAAATGATGATAATGTACTTTCATCCAAATAAGTCCTTAACAAATAGTATTAAAATCTATCATTGTGGTTTCAAAAGTATAACTAAATTTCAACATTTTATCTATTAGTTCGTAGTTTCCTACTTTTTTTACCAATGACGAAACCTCTTGAGTTTTCAATATGCCATTCATTATAAGGGTCTCCTCATCTAGCATTTTCAATCACCATTCTACCAACATTCATTGAATTATCAAATCAATTATTTATCAATATAAATAATATTTAAAATATTTCCATTTTAAATTATTAAATAAGGTTGAGTGGGGTAAGCTAAATCACTCAATATGAATGGTTCCCCTCCAAACCATAAATGTTAACTAGAGGTTCGTGTAAAATCTCACATGTTTGTACTATCTATAAAGATTTAAATACTTCAATTGCCCACCATGATGAACATCATAAGTCATTTTGCAAATCATTTCAAATAATTATTTACATCACACTCAATTCACACAACCATGTTAACAAAAAAATTTTGATTATAAAAATTTCCAAAAATTATTATAATTGGATAGGCAAAAAAAAGGAACATAAATACCATCAATGATGATTGCAATTTGTTGAATCTATATCAAATATCCAAATCTTTCAATGTAAAAACTTTCACAGACATAGTGCACACACAAACCATTTCAAAATACAAGAAGGTTAGTAAAGGTTGAGTTTATAAATGAAGGTTGAAACACCACATGAAGAAGTGAAAAAAAGTAAAAGGGTAAAAGAAGAAGGAAAATAATCATGAAAAGAATAATAGACAAAAAAGGAAAAACATGTGGCATGTAGTTTTATTTCTTTTATGTGGGGATTTGACATTTTTATCATGTTTTTACATTTTATTATATTTTATATTTTTACACCTCATCATTGCTCTATAGTTTTTGCATTTTATTATGTGTTTACATTTTTCATATCACTATTTTCACATCTTAATATGTCTTTACAAAATTTCATGGTTTATTAAAAGAAAAAAAAGATAAATGCCAAGACAAAAAAGAAAAAAAGGAAGAAGGAAAATGGAAAGTGTGAAGAAAAAGACCAAGAAAATAAAAGAAAATATGAAGAAGAAGGAAAAACATTAAACACAAAATTGTAGGAAAAAAGAAAAAATGAATGGAATCACCAAATGGGTAAGCATTGCACTCAAGGGGAGGCACATTCATGTGTATAATCTTTGTTCTTTCATCTATCACATTGCAAAAACTTTGCATCAGTTAACAAGACCTACAAGGTGTATGTTAACCTTGCAGCATCTCATGTGCATGGGGCAAGTTTGCTTCCTTATGCCTTAGTAGCAACTAGACCAATAAGAGGGGATTTATTTGAATTCCCATTCCACCAAATTTGATCCTTTGCCATGTATTCTAAGGACCATAATTTACCAAAGTTAGATCAAAATATTCAAAGTTATAATTTATGAGAAATATGCAAATGCAATATGAATATATATCTATTCCAAACTCACAAGTTTGTTGAACACCAAGGTTAATATGACTACCATGGGTGAAAGCACATTACAAGGGGGCTACTTTAAGCAAGAAAATGTACTTTTTGGGGGTATATTTTGGGGCATTTTTCCTTTGATTTCATTCAACATTTTGATAAACATATAAAATGGATTTTGACACAAAGGCCTCTAACATAATTCTTGTCATCTTTCAAATGAAAGTAATTTTTTAACAAAGTTTTTTAAATTTTCAACACACTTATGCTCATTTGAATGAAAAACTTGTCCATTTGTTTTTGTGAAATCACAGGAGTCAAACTTTTCAATTGTAATTGAAATTGTATAATCGATTCATATTCAATATATGATAAGTATTTCATCAAGTTTTGCAATTATTTGAATCATTTTAAAGTATATTTGCATTTTGTGGTATATCGTGACAAAATCTAAATTTTCAAATTTTTTTTAATCATTTAATATTAATAAAAAATGAAATATTTTTGACAAATGCATTGTTTGGTTATTGAACTACCTTACTTTGGATATAATTTATGAAAACCTCTTTTAATATTAGCTTGGTGGAAATTGAAAGTTCCATAATTTTGAAAAACAATATTTGTGACAACATTTTTTGGCCACCATATTGTGCTTTCAGATACACCTCTTGAAATATGATGTTTCAAATGACCCAAAAGAGTCCTAAAACAATTGATCAATAACCCAACCATGTTTTTGCATTGACATGGTGGCTTTTAATTCACATTCAATTACATAGTTGTCACAAAATCTTGTTTTCAAAAATTCCAGTGATGACAATAACATCAAATCTAATATAAAGGAAACAACTATACAATCCAATAGGTTTTGCCCTACCAAAATATATTTTGATCTAAAATATGCTTTTAAGGGAATTACACGACTTGTGTCTTATTGATCCAATTTGTTTTTTCAACACCATAGTCACACATGATGAAAGTGATGAACATATTTTCAATAACTTGTTCAACAATTTTCATCCTATTTTTCTTCAATTGAATTGGAATTGGAATTCAATAAAATCTAAATTTCATTTCAATTTGTGTAATTTGATTGAACTAATTTCATTTGAATTTAGGAATTTGAATTCAAATCAATTCAAGTTGCATGCAATACTTTCATTCATTATTTTCATTAAAATGGAACTTAATTTCTACAACTTTTTTTTTTCATTAATTCATTGTCACTAGTGTGACATGTGCTGTTAGCCCAAGTGTTACCACGTCCTCAACTGATTTTTCCTTCCCAAACCTGGTTTTTGGAAATTTATTTGAATTTTCAGTGATAGAAATCACTTCAAAATCAATATCTCCCACATTTTGAATCCAAATCTTTCCAAAAAAATTCCATTAAATCCTGCTCGTCAAGATCTTTCCAAAAACACCAAAGCCACATCCCAATTCCTCTAAAATTTTCAGCTATGATTTAATTTAATTTATAGTGAAAAAATCATTCAATATTCAAGAACTTTTGCAACGCAAGTCCAAACATCATGGAACCAAAGCTAATGCACCCCTCCTCAAGAGCTTTCCAAAGAGACCAAGAATGTGATAGAAAGCATCCCGCTTCAGTGGATCTCATAAGTATAAACAAAACAAACAACAACCTTCCTTCATAGATAGATTAATAATGCATATATGCATGAAGCCCAAATATGCAATTGCTTGCAATTCAATATCTATTGGCAATCACCCATACAAAAATAATTATTTATTTCCAAATGGATTGTTATTAAGGTCATCACATTTTCAAGCGGAGCCTTTGATTTTGATTACCTTAGCCCCACCAATTTTCAAACACATCCATTTCTATTTCATTAACATTCCATACATGTTTGGGTGGGAAAAAACTAAAAGCATGTATTTCACCAAGAAAGCCATAAAATTTGCCATAACAATTTCATGGTTGTTGTCAAAATTTCAAGCTCAAAGTGAGTTTGAGAATTCATATAATCTAAGTGAAGGGAAGTTGATGATGTTGTCATAAATCTATTGATGACCAACCAAATACTTTGGCATTTGATATTAAGTTAATTTGTGATATTATCTAACATCACATCAAGTGAATACATGTAACAAATGAAATAGCTATTTCATGATGTATTTTTTTCATATTATGAATTTTTTTTTTCAGTTTGATGTAATAAATTATAATGTCACTATGACTAACATTTTTCACCTTCTAAAAATTGGGTTATATGTTGTTTTACATTACTAGTGATGATAATTTATCAATAGATGAAAAAAATGCATTGATTTGTGAACGTTAAGTTTCATTTGAATCAAAATATTGAATGACATTGCATGTAACTTGAATTGCATCATGATTTTGAGTTGCAATTTGGTAACAATGGACATTTGTGTTTTCATAGGTTTGTACTATTTAGACACATATGTCCTATGTTTAAAACATGTATAAGAATGATGAAAATTTCAATTTAAAAAAGGAGGTGCATAAATTGATGAGGAACATATTGAAAATCTATTCATGAATATGATTTCAAAAAACTTTTAAAAAATGTAAATCCAAAAAAGCATGTTGCCATGTTTCTTAACTTGAGAATTGCTTAAACAAATTGTAATTTGAAACCATCCAAATGATGACTTCCAAAAAGAATGATTTATAAACCTAAAGTTGTCCTCCTTAAACCAGTTCCAACGAATCATTGTCCCTGAAATTACAAGTGGGCAAAACCATTGCAGGAAATTAGGTTAAGGATTACAAGTGGGCGAAGCTATTGGAGGAAATTGGGTTAGGACGCGCGGAACGGAGACCCGGGATAGCCGACGTCAAGAACGGGGTGACCGGGCCTACCGGTGCGCGGCGGGAGAAAGGCCGCGCGAAAACGAGCGCACA
>Ga0116226_10006941_pt1 | contig 10201 bp, 9 predicted proteins | sample S1TSphfallax_FD_89692 | JGI IMG/M metagenome (GOLD analysis project Ga0116226, IMG submission 89692) | Host-associated microbial communities from peat moss isolated from Minnesota, USA - S1T2_Fa - Sphagnum fallax MG | ecosystem: Host-associated > Plants > Peat moss > Unclassified | place: USA...
ACGTATAAAGTGAGAAACATGTTGATGATTTAGTAATAGGTGTACAACGAATAGTTCTTGGCAGCTGATTTTGAAGACAAAATCTGGTTTTCAAAAGGGGGGGATAATGTTAACCCAAATTTCATTTTATGTATATAATAACCAATTGTTAACAACTAGTGCTTGGCGAAACAATGTTATTTTGAAGATTGTTTTAATTATTATTGGATAACAAGTAACATGTACGTTATGATAACTTGTAATAGGTCTTTTATTAAACTGATATGTTAAATTAATCAATAACCAGTCTATTAGCATAATCGATTATTGACATAATAGGTTAAAGATCAACATGTGACCATTAGTTGCTAAAATTTAATTTTGAAAAAATTGACAATTGTACTAACTAGTGACTGTTTGATTTTGAACAACACTATTTTATGGTATAAATATGAGGATTTGAAAAGGAGGAACAATTCAATCCATTCCATTTTATTTTTTATCTTCTTTTTGTAATTTGATCTTTGAATCCAATTATGGATTTCTACCTTTATAAATAAACATTCTCATGTGTTTTTTCTATTTTTATTTATGTTTATTGGATTTCAAATCTAAAGTAGAACAACCCAATTGATGTCTGTAAGCAAGTTAGAATTTACAAAGTAAAAATTTCATTTTGTTTTACTTAAGGGAATAAATAACACCCTCAACAATAACCAAACATGCAAACTTGAACAATTGGTAGTATATGCTTCTAGGTTATAAAACAAAACAATATAATACAATACCACAACAAAACAAGAAGCTTTAACAATGGTGTTTGAGTTGCATAAGTTTTAACATTACTTCTTGCAAAACAAGTTCATGTTTTATGTTGATCACATGGCATTAATGTACCTAGTCAATAAGCCACATGTATTTGGGATAATTACAAAATGACTTTTATTATTTCTAAAGTACAATTTTAAGGTCAAGTGTACAAACCTAATAAAAAACATGTGGTCACAAATGTATTAATTCAATTGCTAGATATTGAAGAACCTATAGGTGTTTTAGATTAAACCATAGATGCTTCCCTATTTTTGGTCTAGCTTACATGGTCTCAGGTGGTAACAAATCACCTAACAACATGTTAGTTTATAAATAATCTTATTGTAACCCAAAAACAAAAGATATTTCAATGGGAAAAACCTTTTATAATGCAAAAGGGTGTATTATACAAGTAAGGACATGAAAATTGGTTATGATGTTGTCTAACAACCTCAAAGATACCTATCATGTTGTGAGAGTTACATGAAGGGGTTAGAGGTGGACAATTTGTTTCAAATATCACAATAAAGAAAATTTTGGTTATTGGTTATTAGAAGGCAACTTTGTTTAAATACATGTTGGAATATTGCAAAAGTTGTGATTTAAGTCAAGGAATAGGTGGTATGAAGATAATGAGTTTGGCTAAACTAGCTATTTTATTACTAAAAGTGCCACTCATGAACTGGGGTTTGGATTTCATGGGGGCAATCAAACCTACTAGTAGGCAAACTAGGAACAAATACATATTAGTTGTGATGAATTATGCAACAAAGTGGGTGGAGGTAAGAACATTGTGAATGAACACAACTACAATCACAATCGAATTCATTTATGAACGCATCTTCACCTAGTTTGGCTATCCACTAAGATTGGTCATTGATCAAGGGGTTCATTTCATTAATCATGTTATTAAACATCTAACCAAATCATTGCCTATTAAAACATACTAGTTCTACTATCTACTATCTGCATGGTAATGGACAAGCAAAATCAACCAACAAGATGATCAAGGCATTGTTGACAAAATTGGCAAATGAAAATATGAATTATTGGGATGAATATTTATATAAATTATTATTTTTGTATCCTACAACATTCATTTGCAATCGGTTACACACCTTACAAGTTGGTGTATGGTTTTACATCCATTGATGCCAACTAAATATACTCAACTTTCATTCCATGGTAAACCATGCAATCCAAACCTAATTCAAGTGTTGACGAATTGTCTAGTTAGAGAAGTTGTAGGAATAGATGACAAAGGCCCAAGATAATGTTGTGGAAGTGAAGTGGAACAAGGCTTTGTGGTTGTAATGTCATCCTAAACAAACATTTAGGTTTGGTGATTACATTTTGTGGTTTCCAAAGGAAACAAAGGAGAAGGTTGGGAAATTTACCAAATGTTACCATATCTAACATTGTCTTCATAGCAATATTGTACTATTGGTGACATTGGTGAACTTTGAACCACATCCAATTTTGGTCAATACAAAAAAATCAAACCTTGCATGTAATCATTCAATCAATTGTGTGGACAATAGGTAGTCAAGATGTAGGTAATGTCATTGAATTGTGAAAGGTATTGTAACCAATAGTATCGATTCTAGTACCAATAACCTAATAGGTTGTATGGATACTAATGGCAAGAAACAAATTGGGTGTCAACCTATTTATTGGAAAAAACAAGCCAAAAAACAAGTTTGTACATAGGCACTTGTTCATGATGAAGTACATGACAACATTATGGATGTGTCCACTTTCATCCAAAAGTTGTTAGCAAGCCATGTTGACAAATCCTCACACACTTGTACGTTGGTGACCCACGTGAAAAACATTGTTTTGATGCCAAGAAATGAGGCTACTAAGAAAAACAACCATTGTTTGATAATCGCCCTAAGTGACGAGTGTGCTAACTTTTGTCTATGGACGACAACAAATGTGCATCTATTATTGGCACATCATTGTAAATGGGCTACAAAATGAATAATGAAAGTTGTTTGGAAAGGGTAACACATGTTGTAAAGGAACGTGAAGTTGAAAGGAAGTATTTTAGACAATAGAAGATGAGGATAAATAAAAGAAGAAAGTACATTGCCATTTCATGTTGCATCTTTGAAGATATTGTCTCCATGACGATATTTGCCATCACCATTCCAAGTTAATGAAGAGCAAAAAGATGAAACAATTTGGAAAAAATTACCCAACAACTGGGTTTCCAACAACTAATTGACAAAAGCTTGAATGCATGTTATGCAATCTTCACAATAACAACAATATCAATAGTAAACTAAGAAAATGGCACTAACATACTTGAAAGAAAAAACACCTATGGTTGAGGAGTAGGTGGAGGAAGAAACAATGACACCACCCACAAAGACTCTAGCATTAGTCACACTAGTGTCAATTTAACCTCGATTACTTGTTTTGCACAACATGCAAATCATCTAGGTACGACAAGCTAACATGTACCATCAAGTTCACATGTTATTAGGAGGTAGAAGGGAAAATGTTCAAATCCATATTTCCAAAGGAGGAAGACAAGTACCAGGGTGAAAATCCTTTAAGGTGTACCACACATGATGAAAAGGGCCTAGTCCTTATTGCAGTACTTTTCTACCCTATATTTTGATCCCCATAAAAAATAATGAATCAAAAGTTATTAAAATTTCCAGAAGGACTATATTTTAGACTAGTACAATTCTAGATTCCATTTTGATCACCCATAAATTTTTTTTTACATGGTAAAAAAAGACTAGGTACAAAAGACATAAAAATGTGACATTGTGACAAGATTTTGGTACACTTCAAAGAATTTGGACCCACTAGTTTGCACCAACATTGTAGAAGTACACAATAAAGTATAGACATGTACATGTGTGGGTGAGTATGAAAGGATGAATATGAGCTTGGGCTAATGTTCTAAGTTTAATGGGATTATTTTTCATTGATTATAAAACTTTGTGCCATGATCTTTCAATACAATCTTTGAATACATGGAGGATCACCACAAATGATCAGATTTTTGCATGGGTGCAAAATAAGGTGGTATGCATTAATAAACCTATTATTACAAAAAAAAATCAAGATTTTTGATACATTTGACTTAGAGTTGGTTGTTCACACAAAGGAACATGAAGATTAGGCACTTGTAAACATTACAATTGAACCTTATGCACATGTTGGGAAGAGGCATTGAAATGTTTCCAAGATGATGCATCCATACAACATTTGATTTTGCAATTGTTTTAGATTGTTCACTAATGTCAATGAATAAGTTATTTCAACAATTAAAATGTTATTACATTCATGACCACAAATTCAAAAGATTTAGTTAATTAGGTTGACATCATGTTCAACCATATGAATAATGAATTGCAATGTCGGTCAATAGTTCAAACAATAATGTTAAAAGGATAGATAAAGTGGTGCAAAGCAAGGATATTTGCAACTTTGTTTCATTGATTAAAGTATTCATGCAAGACTTGTTTCCATAAAAGAAAACACCAAAATAGGTACCCCCATCATCATACAAGGGTGTAGGTGAATGTATGAAAAAATAGGTTTGGCAACATTTGTGCAATACATGTCAATCGTTTTGAACAAACAATCAATCACCTAGGCAAGTAACCTTAATGGAACAAAGAGTATGCATATTCAACCCCAATCTACTATGTAGTCAAATGAAGAGGAAGATGAACACTACTAGTTACAAAATGTGGATGTAGTTCACTAATCCCCATTCACTAAGCCAATGATTCATCGCATCCCCACTAGGTGAATTTCATAGTAACTAATGAATTCATTCGCAATCTAGTAAAATCACTTAGCATATAAGGACATCTTTTTGTTGTAGATTCAATCCTCCTATTCAACAATGAAAAAAGATGCAAGGACAACCTAAATCAAAACCAACACTTGATTATAGAAGCACACTATAACATAATTAGATTTTGATTATGCCTATGGGTTAAAATTAGTGTGCACAAAAGTCATGGCAACATGGGTTCCTAAACTTGCAATGGATGAAGACTTTGAATCTTTCCCACAACAAGAACCTTTACTTCAATGGGAGGTGTTTGAACAACTTGAACCATTTGGGCAACGAATAACAAATTTAAGTTGAAAATAATTCAACAAACACATTAGGCTAAACCACAAATGGTGCACCTAGGTAATGAAGACAAACTAGGATTCTCTACTTGTATTTTCCATAGCAAACATGTTTGCTTATCACCCATTTGGTATGTCTTCCAACATCGGTTTACATGATGTTACACCTAGTTTTCATACACTAAATTGTGTTCAATGGGAGGAGGTATTCATCCACACAAACAAGCAACAAGCATGTTTCAACATGTGGTTAAGTATAGTTGACACATCTTTGAACCATATGTTGTTAGAAATGTTAGGGTTGAAATTGGTTAACCAACATGTCCAAATTGGTTAACCAAAATAAAAGTACACATGTTTAAATTTTTTTAGAACAAGCAAAAATAAAAAGTTGAAAACTGCAACATGAGACAAAGGACAAGGACAAATAGGTTATTTCCATGCATAAAAACCTATTATTGTTCAAACAAAGGCAAACCAACAATTGGTGAACACATGTAGCAATTTCAACAAATCAAATATAAGATAAATTTCATTTGAAATAGGAATATGAAAATAAGAAAAAGGAATATTAGTAGGTGAAGCAATAGAAGGATGATTTGGCTATTCAACAAAAAGGTTAGGAATGTAGTAGCAAAGTTGTGGATTAAAACATATGCAGTTTACATGCATATGTATAAAACTTCTTCAAAATAACAAAAACCAAAATAATTAACATGTGTGCAACTCTTATGTTTCCAAAAGAGTAGTACAAATCTGAGTCCCAACAAGAGATAAAGGAGCTACAAATCAAGATCAACATGTTGACAAGTATTGTCACCAAATTGAAGAATCAAAAGCCATATTTTAATACTACATGTTGCAAAAATATGAAAACCTCAAGGTAGAAAATGTCTTGTTTAATTTGTGTTGTGAATCATTAGGTATTTAACTAGGCGAGTTAGCAAAATGGTGGGATGAAGTGCAATATATGTCTAAGGAGGATTTATGACAAGTGTTACAAAATATATGAACTAATGAGCAACTTTACCAACATTAATTATAGGCCTACAATATTTCCTTTCTTGACTTCCAATACATTCCACCAATATTAAGCCCATAATCACCACCAAGTAATCCTTATTATTAGGTAGGTCCTAATGGCATTAGACTAGATTTTCTTTAAAATGAGCAAGCATAATAGGAGATTCTAGTATTTACTGATACACACATGCAAGCTGATTCAACATTAAGAGGATTTGGACAATTAAACGTTGCCCTTTCAATCAACAGAGTCACTACTAAAATTCTTGGTTTTTCAAACAATTCAAGTTGGTTAATTGATCTTTGTTTATTGATGGACATGTCCATTTCAATTAAAGGCCTAAATCATGTTATTTTTGCCAATCAACTTGATTACAATGACTTATTTGACTAGTACATATAATCAAGTTAAACAACCATAGTCTAAATGACCAATGAATTTTAGTCAAATTGAACATAAGAAATTCACATCATTAGTCAAAATCACCAATGTTTTCTAATCAAATGGGACATCTTATGCCTATTACATACCTACCTCCACCTACATTCTTACAACCTACCTACCTCCCACCTACAATCTTACAACCTACCTACCTAGATGTAGTACCTACCTACCAACCAGCCCATGTACCTAGATGTAATACCTACGTACCTACCTACCCACCTACTTACCTAGCTATCCACCCACCCACCACCTACCTACCTACCTTCGTACTTCATAGTCTTATAATGATGTGTTGAAATAACAAATGTGAAATAAAAAACTTGACAAAAGTTCAACACCTTTTGATGATGTGGTCCATTGATTAAAGACTTGGTTTCTTATTGGGGAAGTCAAGGTTTCAATTCCTAACATTATGACTTATGTACATGTTTAAAGGGTTAAGGTGGGTAGGGTAGGTTAAGTAGGATATACTAGGTTAAATTATGGTAGGTCAAGTAGGATAGGGTAAGGTACGATACGATATGGTAGGCTACCACCTACCTTTTTACAACCTACCTACCTACTTGCCACAATTTTTTTTGATACAAACAAAAATTTGACCAATTTAATGGTCCATAATCTACTAGTCGAAAAAACTACCTTAGTCACAAATGGACATGTCAAAATTGACTTGTCCAAAATGATGGAATGGTCTTTTTTACGCTTATTCAAATTGGGTATTTTTTTACTAGATTTTTTAGTAAAAAAACCAAGTTTTCTACTAATGAATTAAATACTCCATTGCAAACCTTACAAGAATTGGAACAAAGTATAAAAGAGATGGAGTAAAATTAGTTGGCAAAACCAATATTGATTTCATTTTAACCATCACAAGTCGTCCCATTATGGTGGGAATTACACATTCGTAATTCACAACCAATACTTGGAATAGTACCTCATGAAAAATAGGAGGTCAAGATTGAGGTGTTACATGATGTTGACTTTTGTAATAATTACTTTTTTTCATGTAACAAAGATTTTGATGACAAAATCCAAAATACATGGGGGGTATGTTAGGGAACATGTAAGCAAAATAAAATTAGATAGATAAATAATAAAACTAAATAGGTAGATAATTTCAAATCTAGTTTAGATTTGGACATGAAGTAAAACTTTTGAATTCTTGTTATTTTATTTTCAAATAGGGTTTTGGAGATAAATGGGCAAAATCCCTCTCCTTCCTGTTTTTGTTGTGTGTCATTTTTTCTTTGGAAGTTTATGGTTTTTGAGGAGCACTAATTTTGTGTGGCCAAATAGGTAGAGGTTATGTTGAAGAAAACTAATAGCAAAAAATGGTTAGATTAATATGGTCAACAAGGTTGTAAATGAGCGATGATAGTTTATTGATGAAAAAAATTCAAAATAGGTGAATTGTTTCTTCGCATTCATGGGACTTAGGGCATGCAAAGCTAGACATAACTCCTATGCATAGGTGCGTGACTTAGGGCATGTAAAGCTTCATCATGCACAATGAGTGTGGAACAAGCTTTGTATTTGTTGTTTTTGTCTTTGCTATCATAGCTTTGGAACAACCTTAAATTTGAATTTGTCTATGCACATGCATCAGATTGTTTTTGAGCTCTCAAAGTTTTTGGATGCTTTTTTTGAAGAGCATTCACGATTTTTTTGTGAATGAAAGGGGAGCGGAAATTAAAACTTGACAATAGCAAATAATAAAAATTTTACACTTGCTCACATTAGAATTATGTTCATGAGGTGATAGAAATTTCAACAATTTCACATGAATTTTATACCTGTTTAAGCATGAAAAATTTGTTCATGAGGTCATAAAATCTAAAAAAACTTGAAAAAAGAAGGTACATGTTTAATATAACTATATATACGTGCTCACATGTGAATTCTATTGACGAGATGACAAAAAATAAAACAAATAGAAAAGAAGTTAAAAGAACTAAACCTACTCACATGGGAATTTTATTGTCGAGTTTTGGCATTGAAAAAAAAAAACAAGAAACATCCTTGCATTCCAACATTGTTGGATCTTGACATGTAACCAATTTCACTTGGTGGGCTTTTCGATTCCCTAGTACAATAGCATAATGGAGGCCACTAGATCTGTTAACATCACTAACTTTGACCTCCCAAAATGTCTTATTCACTATTCTTCAAACATTCATGTGAGTTGCATGAAACTTATTAGATTTAGATTGCAAGAAACTAACAGCTTCTTTTGAATTTTGGATTTTGAATCCTTGAGGTTTGATTTGCTCCTTATGAAGTTCCTTTTTCAACAAGGCACCTACTCCATCTACTTCACCTTTGCCATGCCCTGTGGCAAAATGGTTCCAAAGGATCTAACAACCTGATGAAGCTATGCACTAACTATTAGGTTGTGGTGCCTCCCCAAAAAGTACCAAGCCCAAGCACTTTTAAACTAACTATAACAACCATCACTCTAGACAACGTGCTGCTTAAGTTGACACCCTTTAAACTTAAGAAACTCCCAATGTAGCTTGAAAGCAGGTTAGTAAAATAAGGTACCATGTTCTTTCTCATTAGATATGTGGTAGTGAACTTCTTTTAGGATTTTAGACCCGTCTATGGTTGGGTCATATTATAGGTTGTACCAATATGTAATGTGAACCAACACTATACTTTGAAATGAAAACCAATGCATGTCCTGGATCTCATTTTGAACCTTCATGGCATAATTATTTGAGAAATCTATACATGAGGCTATGGTGTTTTCAAGTATGTGTTTTAGAAATCCTTTAAACTCTTTCTCTTGTCAGCAAGCTACAAAATTATGAAGCACAAAATTTAAAAGTCGAGGTTTCAAATATTTTATCAAGTCAATTGGAGTTGTATCATTGTACATCACCTTACTAATCTTCTTTTCTTGACCATTAGTAGATGTACCCACAACCTCATGGCCAATGTCACACCATTATGTTTTCCTATGACTAACCAACTCTTTTAGATAGACCTAAAACAATTGAATACCACATCTAGGGTAGTCACCCATGATGCACTCCCTTTTATGGAATTTAATTGTCTCTTCTTTGGAGCACAATATTGAGTTCCATAGTGAGGTCAATGCCTTAGGGGTCTAAAGGTGGGTAACAAACATGATTCATTTGACGTAATGTTCAATTTAGGTTTGCATACGCTCACACTTACAAACACAACAAATATGGACATCCTTTCCTACTATTTGCATAGTGTCCATACCAAATTTGAGCTCATTGAGTTTAATGTAGTACCAATAGGTGCATGTATTCCGCTCCTTTACTCTTTTAACGAACTAGGGCTTCATGTGTTGGAACTTTGAAAACATCACTTGGACTTCAAGATGTTTCAATTTGAATGTCATAAAGAACTTTAACTACAAAAAAAAACACATTTTTTAATACATGAATCATAGAATGTTTCAATGTGGGGAATCAATTAAATTTTCTAAAATAGACCTTGGAAATTCACAAAGGATCAAGTTTTGCAACTAAAACATTGAACTTATTAAATACTTACATTTACACAATAAAATTTTTACTTAGACCTTGCAAATCAAAACCTTACTTAATTGAAGTTTAGGTTCATGATACACTTAAATTGGTGAAACAAACAAAGATGAAAATAGTCAAATGACAAAGCTCAAGGTCCTTTCCAAGCACATGCACAATTCAGCCAATTCATGAAACACTTCAATAAATTATTCAAAGAGACATCCATGAAGGATAAAATCATTATCCTTGAGTTCAAAGCAAATTGTCCTTCCAAAGTAGTCTTAAATTCATTAAGGCAAAAAAATAACTTATCATCTTGACCCAAGCACAC
>Ga0116226_10006942_pt1 | contig 10200 bp, 8 predicted proteins | sample S1TSphfallax_FD_89692 | JGI IMG/M metagenome (GOLD analysis project Ga0116226, IMG submission 89692) | Host-associated microbial communities from peat moss isolated from Minnesota, USA - S1T2_Fa - Sphagnum fallax MG | ecosystem: Host-associated > Plants > Peat moss > Unclassified | place: USA...
GCCCGCACCATCCGGTTCTACGAAGACAAAGACCTCATCACCCCGCAGCGCGCCGGCACCACCCGCGTCTATACCTATCGGGACCGTGCCCGGCTCATGCTGATCCTGCGCGGCAAGCGCCTCGGCTTCAGCCTGCGGGAGATCAAGGAATTCCTGGACCTTTACGACGCCGACCCGAACCACCAGCTACAGACCCTGAATCTGCAAAACAGCGTCCGCCGGCGCCTGGCCAAACTCCGCGAGCAGCGTTCCGCGATCGAGGAGAGCCTCGCCGAACTGACCGAGATTGACCGCCAATGCGATGAAGCGCTGGCCCGCCAGCGAAGCTGACTTTTCAACGAGGAAACATCCATGCCAAACGCCGTCATCGCGGGTTATGCCCGTTCCGCCTTTGCCCCCGCCAATAAGGGTTCGCTCACCCGCTTCCGCCCGGATGAGCTGGCCGCGGAAATCGTGCGCGCGCTCGTCAGCCGCACCAATGTGCCGGCGGCGGACCTTGAGGATTTGATCGTCGGCTGCTCCTTTCCGGAGGCCGAGCAAGGCCTCAACGTCGCCCGCCTCATCGGCATGCTGGCCGGCCTGCCCAATACCGTGGCGGCCACCACCGTCAACCGCTTCTGCGGCTCGTCCATGACCTCCATCCACATCGCGGCCGGCGCCATCACCGCTGGCGCCGGCGAGGCCTTCATCTGCGCCGGTGTGGAGAGCATGACCCGCGTGCCGATGAGCGGCTTCAACCCGATGCCCTCGCCCAAGCTCTACGCCGCCCGCCCGGAGGCCTATATCTCCATGGGCGACACCGCCGAGAACGTCGCCCAAAAATGGCAGATCAGCCGTGCCGCCCAGGAGGAGTTCGCTCTGCTGAGCCATAAAAAAGCCGCCGCCGCGCAGCGCCAGGGCGGGTTCGAGGCCGAAATCGTGCCCGTCACCAACGGTAAAACCACCGTTTCGCATGACGAATGCATCCGTGCCGAGGCCACCGCCGAGGGTCTCGCCGGCCTCAAACCTGCTTTCTCGAAGGAGGGCACCGTTACCGCCGGTACTTCCTCCCCGTTGACCGACGGCGCCGCCGCCGTGCTGGTCTGTTCGGAGGACTACGCCCGCCGCCATGGGCTGGACATTCTCGCCCGCATCAAATCCGTCGCGGTCGCCGGCTGCGCGCCGGAGATCATGGGGGTTGGCCCGATCAACGCGACCCGCAAGGCCCTCGCCCGCGCCGGCATCACCGCGGCCGAGCTGGACGTGGTGGAGCTGAACGAGGCCTTCGCCAGCCAGGCGCTCGCCTGCATCCGTGACCTCGAACTCGACCCCGCGAAGGTCAACCTGGATGGCGGCGCCAGCGCGCTCGGCCACCCGCTCGGCGCCACCGGCGCGCGCATCACCGGCAAGGCCGCATCGCTGCTCAAGCGCACCGGCGGCCGCTACGCGCTGGCCACCCAATGCATCGGCGGCGGTCAGGGCATCGCCACGGTGCTGGAGGCCGTATAATGTCTGAAATTCGCAAGGTCGCCGTCATCGGCGCCGGCGTCATGGGGGCGAGCATCGCCGCCCATTGCGCCAATGCCGGGGCGGACGTGCTGCTGCTCGACATCGTGAAACCCGGTGCCGAGAACCGCAACGCCATCGCGGAGGGCGCCATCGAGCGCCTGCGCAAAATGGACCCGGCGCCCCTCATGGGTTCGCGCGCCATCAAGCTCATCAAGCCCGGCAATATCGAGGATGATCTGGACGCTCTCAAAACCGCGGATTGGATCGTCGAAGCCGTCATCGAGCGGGTGGACATCAAGCAGGACCTCTACCGCAAGCTCGCCACTGTCCTGAAGCCGGGCGCGGTCGTCTCCTCCAACACCTCCACCATCCCGCTCGCCGAGCTGATGGCCGGCGTGGACGCGGCGTTCGCGGAAAAATTCTGCATCACGCATTTCTTCAACCCGCCGCGCTATATGCGGCTGCTGGAAATCGTCGGCGGCGCCGCCCCGGAATTCGCGGCACTTCGCCATTTCATCGACCACCGCCTAGGCAAATCTATCGTCGATTGCAACGACACGCCCGGCTTCATCGCGAACCGCATCGGCACCTACTGGATCCAATGCGCGATGGTCCTGGCGCTGGAACTCGGCCTGGAGGTTGAGGAGGCGGACGCCGTCATGGGCAAGCCGATCGGCTTTCCCTCCACCGGCGTCTTCGGCCTCATGGACCTGGTCGGGCTGGACCTCGCCCCGCATGTCAACGCCTCCCTCGCCCGCCTATTGCCGGCCTCGGACGCGTTCCACACGATGAACCGCGAGACCGAGCTTCTCACGAAGATGATCTCGGAAGGCTTCACCGGCCTTAAAGGCAAAGGCGGCTTCTACCGCTCCGCCCGCGGCGCGGACGGCAAGCGCCAGAAATCCGCGCTCAACCTCCAATCCGCCCGAGGCGGCACGCTGGAATGGCGCCCCGCGGTCAAGCCCGAGCTCGACGACGTCAAATCCGCCCGCAAGGACCTCAAAAAACTCCTCACCGCCGGCAATAAATACGGAAAATACGCCTGGGGCGTGCTCGGCCGCGTGCTGGCCTACACCGCATCCCTCATCCCCGAAATCGGCGAGCATATCGCCGATGTCGATACCGCCATGCGCCTCGGCTATACCTGGAAATTCGGCCCCTTCGAGCTGATCGACCGGCTCGGCGCCGACTGGGTCGCCTCGCACCTCGCCGAACTCGGCCTGGAAGTCCCGCCGATTCTAGCAAAACTCGGCGCCGGCAAATTCTACCGCCCTGGTGCTACCGGCGCGCTGGAGCAATTCGGGCTGGACGGCGAATATCACGCAATCGCCACCGCGCCGGGCATCCTGCGCCTGGACGACATCAAGCGCGTCTCCAAACCCCTCGCCGGCAATAAATCCGCCTCGGTCTGGGACCTGGGAGACGGCGTGCTCTGCTTTGAAATGCATGCCGAAGCCCGCGGCGTCGTCCGCAACATGCTGGATGGCGACGTGCTCGGGATTCTCGAAAAAGCCCTCGCCCTCACCGGCGCCAGCCACAAGGCGCTTGTGATCTACAATGATGATCCGCGCGAACAGCCGCAAAAGGTCAGCTTCTCGCAGGGTGCGAATATCGGCATGGTCGCACTCACCGCCAATATCCGGCTTTGGGGCAAGCTCGAATCCGGGATGAAGGACGGCCAGAAACTCTACCAATCCATGCGTTACGCGCCGTTCCCCGTGGTCGGCGCGCCGGTCGGCCTGGCGCTTGGCGGCGGTTGCGAAATGCTGCTGCACTGCGCCGCCGTCCAGGCCTATGCGGAATCCTATATCGGCCTGGTTGAAGCCGGCGTCGGCCTCGTCCCCGGCTGGGGTGGCTGCGCCTCCATGCTCGCGCGCTGGCAGGGTGACAAACAAGCCCCCAAAGGCCCGATGCCCGCGGTCGCCAAAGTCTTCGAGACCATCTCCACAGCCCAGGTCTCCCGCTCCGCGGCGCAAGCCATGGAGATGAAATTCCTCAACCCGACCGATGGCATCACCATGAACCGCGACCGCCTGCTGGCGGACGCCAAAGCCCGCGCGCTGGAGCTGGCAATGGACTATAAGGCGCCGGAACCCCCCACCCTGCGCCTGCCCGGTGCCTCCGGCCGCGTCGCGCTGAAGATGGCGGTCGACGCCATGGCCGCCCGCGGCCTCGCCACCCCGCACGACATCACCGTCTCCGCCGCCCTCGCCGAGGTGCTGACCGGCGGCGACGCCGAATGGATCGATCCGCTCACGGAACACGACGTCATGGCGCTCGAACGCAAATCCTTCCTCGCCCTCATCAAAACCAAAGAGAGCCAGGCCCGCCTCAAGAGCATCATCGATACCGGTAAGCCACTCAGAAATTAAGCAAGCGGTCGCTTTTTTGAAAAAAAGCTCCGCAAAAAACTTTTGACCTGGGGCCACAGTTGTTGAAACGGCCGAGGTCTTAAGGAGCAGAAGTTTTTTGGGTACTTTTTTTCAAAAAAGTACCTGCTTTCTTCCTTCCCTTTTGGAGTCCTAAAATGCCCGTCTATAAAGCCCCGCTCGCCGATATGCGTTTCGTCCTGCACGAGCTCTATGACAGCAATACGATCATGCAGCTCCCCGGCTATGAGGAGTTCACCCCCGAACTCATCGATTCCGTCCTCGACGAAGCCGCCAAGTTCACCGAGGAAGTGCTCTTCCCCCTCAACCAGACCGGCGACTCCGAGGGCTGTGTCTACGAGAACGGCGTCGTCCGCACCCCCGCTGGCTTCAAGCAAGCGTTCAAAGCCTTCCGCGAGGGCGGCTGGACCGCCATGGCCTCGGACCCAGCCTATGGCGGCCAGGGCATGCCCATCGTGGCCTCGCTGCTGGTTGAGGAGATGATGAACTCCGCCAACATGTCCTTCGGCCTCTATCCCGGCCTGACCCATGGCGCCTATCTCGCCATCTACCATCACGGCACGGAGGAGCAGAAGCAACTCTACCTCCCCAAAATGGTCGCCGGCGACTGGACCGGCACGATGTGCCTCACCGAAGCCCATTGCGGCACCGATCTCGGCATGCTGCGCACCAAGGCCGTGCCGAACGAGGACGGCTCCTTCTCCATCACCGGCAACAAAATTTTCATCTCCGCCGGCGAGCATGACCTCTCGGAGAACATCATCCATCTCGTTCTCGCCCGCCTGCCGGACGCCCCCGCCGGCGTGAAGGGCATCTCGCTCTTCGTCGTGCCCAAATTCCTGCCGAAGGAGGACGGCACCCCCGGCCAGCGCAACGGCCTCATGTGCACCAATATCGAGCATAAAATGGGCCTCAAAGGCTCCGCCACCTGCGCGATGTCCTTCGACGGCGCCACGGGCTGGATGGTCGATGAGCCCAATAAGGGCCTGCGCGCGATGTTCACCATGATGAATACCGAGCGTCTCTCGGTCGGCATCCAGGGCCTCGGCGTCGCCGAGGTCGCCTACCAGAATGCGGTCGCCTATGCGCGCGACCGTATCCAGGGCCGCGCGCTCACCGGGGTGAAGAATCCCACCAAGCCAGCGGATTCCATCCTCGTCCACCCGGATGTCCGGCGCATGCTGCTGACCATGCGCGCCTATATCGAGGGCTGCCGTGCCCTCTCCGGCTGGGTCGCGCGCGAGATCGACGTGCTGCACCGCTCCACGGACGCGGATGCCAAGCTCGTCGCCGATGACTTCACCGCTTTGCTCACCCCCGTGGTGAAAGCGCTGTTCACGGATCTTGGGTTCGAGATCACCTCGCTCGCCGTGCAGACCTATGGCGGCCACGGCTATATCCGCGACCATGGCATCGAGCAGTATGTCCGCGACGCCCGCATCTCCATGCTCTACGAGGGCACCAACGGCGTCCAGGCGCTCGACCTCGTCGGCCGCAAACTCCCCATGGAAGGTGGGCGCCTGCTCACCCGCTTCCTCGACCCGGTGATGGAATTCATCGAGGCCAATGACGGCGATGACATGGAACCCTACATCACCCCGCTGGCGGCGTCCTTGGAGCATCTGCAAATCGCCACCGGCCATGTCATGGAAGCCGGCTATTCCAACCCGGACGAAATCGGCGCCGCCTCGGTCGACTACCTGCGCCTCTTCGGCCTGGTCGCCCTCGGCTTCATGTGGGCCCGCATGGCGCAAATCGCGCTGCCCAAGGCGGAAGACCCGTTCTACCGCGCCAAGCTCGGCACCGCGAAATTCTACCTCACGCGGCTACTGCCCCACACCGCCTCGCATCTCTCGGCAATCCAAGCCGGCGCGCAGGTGATGATGGAATTCGAGGACGCAGCGTTCTAAAAAGGCAAGCAAGCAGCCGCTTTTTTGAAAAAAAGCGGCGCAAAAAACTTTTGATCCTTGTTGTCCCTGACCCAAACCCGTCATTGCGAGCGCCGCGCGAGTGCTTTTGCACTCGCGCAAGTCGAAGCAATCCAGAAGCAGACTGTCTCGCTTCTCAAACGGCAGCGAGCTAACCCGTGACCTGCTCAGATCACGCCCGCGGTAACCACTCGATCTCATCGGAGTGCGGCGAACAGCGAAGGATTGGCGCGATCAGGAAGTTTTCAGGCGTGAGCACAACTATCTTGCCAGTTGTACTGCCAAGAAACCGCATGAAATTCAACAGCGCGTCGAATTCCCGTTGACCCGTAACTTCGTTTGGGTCCAGATCGAACTCGATATTTTCGCCTCCGAAAAAGTGGCAATTCAGATTGATTTTGCCGAGATCGATTTGCAGCATCGGCGAACAGGAAATCCTTGCGGCAAGAATTTCCTCGATATTTTCTGGCATCTCTGCGGCTTCACCATCGATCAAGAACACCGGAGGCGGATCGAAACTCCGCAATTCGTCGACGACATTTTGCCAGTCGGATGGAGTTGCACGAAGGACGTAAATATCTCGAAGGGACCCATCGGGCACAAAATCAGCCGAGACCTGTTGCCATTCCATGCCAACTCATACCGTGTTGTGGGCAACGCTGGTCCCACCACTCGCCGCCTCAGGTCAAAGTTTTTTGCGGAGCTTTTTTTCAAAAAAGCGACCGCTTTCTTACCCTAGCTCTTCCCCCCAAACCCCAAAAACCCAGCCGCCGGGTTCGGCGTGCCCGGATTATTCCCCAACACGGGCCTGGCACTCGTCGCCGCCGGGTGCAAATGATGATACACTGGCGCGGCTACGGGCGCCGCCGAGGCCGGCATTGGCGTTACCGCAGCACTATCCCCGCCGGTCTCATTGCGCGTTGCCAGCAGCAAAAACGTAATCTGCGAGCGGTTCAGCGCAATCGATAAATCCAGCGGCGTCTCCCCCAGATTATTGGTCGCCGACAGATTCGCCCCGCGGCTCAGCGCATCCTGCGCGGAGGCGTAATCCCCGCTATTCACCGCCGTGAACAGCTCCTGCGTCGGGTCACCCGTGGTTGGCTTTTGCATTACCGGCCCGGTCGCCAGTGGCGCGGCACCAGCACCCGGCAGCGCCGGCGGCGCGATGTCCGGCACCCGAGGCGCTGCCGCCGGTGGCGCGCCGCCACCCCCTGGCGAGCCAGGCCCGCTGCCGGAAAGCTGGGCCGCCGCCGGGGAGGCGGCGCAAAGCAGGATCAATCCAAAAGCCGGCGTGGTGAAATTTCTCATGGCATCGCCCCATACTCGATTAAGGGTTCAGCCACCAGAACCCGGCATTCAGATAAATCTGGAACCCAGCCCAGCCAAAGCACGGCAGCAGCAGCGCCGCCGCCAGCCGGTTGAGCCGCCCGAACCGCCAGGTGGTCAAGCCCAGTGCCACCAGCAGCGCCACCCCCAGCCCGGCGGCGGGCAGAAACCAATGCAGGCCGAACAGCAACGGCGTGAACACCGCATTCAACCCCAATTGCCAGCCCCAGAGCCGCAGCGCCGCCTGGTTGCGCAACCCCACATCCGGCGCCCGCCAGATCTCCCAGGCGGCAATGCCCGAGCATAGTGCCAGCGTGGTCCAGACCGGAAAAAACACCATCGCCGGCGGGCTCAGCGGCGGCGCGTTGAACGCCAGATACCAGCCAAACAGCCCCGTTGCGGCCAGAAAACTCCCGGCCAGCTCGGCCCCCAGGCACAACGCCAAAAACCCCGCCAATGCGGTGATCTCATGCCGGCGCGAATACCTTAATTTGAACTGGCCTTGATTATTGAAGACACATGCCTCCGTGTTACCGGGGAGTGTAGCATATTTCACGCAGTGTCTTACAAAAATGCAGGCCCGCCGGAAAATTTAATCCGATTTTTTCGGCCGCGCGCGCACCTGCACGAGCTGTGCCTGCAACCGCTCAACCTCGGCGCGCAGGCTCATGATCTCTTCCTGATATTCCTGCGCCGTGTCGGGGTCGGTCTTGTTCTCCCCGCCCTCGCGATAGAACGGCGTGAACAGCGTCATCGCGCGTTCCATCATCTGCATGTTCTTGCGGCCCATATCCTCCATGCCCGGCGGCAGAAACGGCCCGAGCGTTTTCTGCACCGTCGCGCGCATGCTCTCCTGCTGGCGGGCGAAGCTGCTCATCGCCTGTTCCAGGTAGCGCGGCACCACGCTCTGCACGTTATTGCCGTAAAACCCGATCAACTGCCGCAGGAAGTTGGTGGGCAGCATGGCGTTGCCCTTGCCCTCTTCCTCGACGATGATCTGCGTCAGCACCGAGCGCGTGATATCCTCGCCGGATTTGGCATCATACACCACGAAGTCGCGGTCCTTGCGGACCATTTCCGCCAGATTGTCGAGCGTGATATAGCTCGAACTCTCGGTATTATAGAGTCTCCGATTGGCGTATTTTTTAACGATGACGGGCTGCGGGGCGGGCGTGGTGGCGGATTCGGCGGGCTCGCTCATGTTGCGTCTTCTCCCTGCTTGCGGCGTTTTCATCAGCACGCAAGCTTGCATGAATATGGTGCGTTGCGAAATCTAGCATGCTGTTTCACTTCTGGCGAATGCTCTATGGAGGGCATAAATCACAAACGGTTGGCGCCGGGGAGCCTGATGGTTAATGGACGACAAGTTGCCCCCGGACGGTTTGGCGCAGGACCTGGTCGCGATGTGGCAGAGCGAATTCACCGCCATGGCGGCGGACCGGGAAATTCGCGAGTCCTGGACCGCGCTCTTCGCACTCTGGGCGCAGACCGCCAGCACGATGGCCAAGGAGATGCGCCATGACGCCGCGGCCCGAGGCGCCAGCACCGCTCAGCCGCCGGGGTCCGCGCCCGCTGCTCCTGCACCTGACTCTGGCCTGGGTGAGGTCGAGCGGCTTAGCCGCCGCGTCGCTGAACTGGAGCAGCGTCTGTCAGAGTTTCTCCGGGCCGGACGTGGCGATGCCGGACCCAACCCTCCTGCAAGCGGCGTTTGAGGAGGCCATCCGCGCGGACCGCGCGCTCATCGCCGGCATCGCCGCCTACCGCGCCGACCCCTACACCCGCCAGGTCCGCGACCCGCCGGCGGTGTGGGAGGAGGGCGAGACCCGGCTGATGGATTACGGCGGCGCCGGCCCCGCGGTACTGTTCGTCCCCAGCCTGATCAACCGCGCCTATATATTGGACCTGATGGAAGACGCCTCGATGTTGCGCTGGTGCGCCGCCCAGGGCATGCATCCTTATCTGCTGGACTGGGGCTGGCCGGGCGAGACCGAGCGCGGCTTCACCCTCACGGACTACATCGCCGGCCGGCTGGAGCGCGCGATTGCCGCCATTCCCGGCCCGGTCATCCTCGCCGGCTATTGCATGGGCGGGTTGCTGGCTTTGGCCGCGGCGCAGCGGCTCCCTGCCAAAATCCAGGCCCTGGCGCTGCTCGCCACGCCCTGGGATTTCCACGCCGCCGACCCCTCTGTCGCAAAGCGCATGGCCGAGGCGCTGCCGGTCATGGAGCCGATGATGCGCGTCTCCAACACCTTGCCCATCGATGCGCTGAACACGCTGTTCGCGATGCTTGACCCGCATGGCGTGGGCAATAAATACCGGGATTTTGCGAGCCAGGATAAGGCTTCCGCGCGCGCGAAAAAATTTGTGGCGATGGAGGATTGGCTGGCCGATGGCGTGCCGCTCGCCGCCCCGGTTGCGCGCGAGACGCTGGGCGGCTGGTACGGCGCCAACTGCACCGCGCGCGGCAAATGGCTGGTGGCGGGGCTGGGCGTCGATCCGGCGCGGATCGCCATGCCCGTGTTCTGCGCGCATCCGCGGCGCGACCGGCTGGTGCCGGTGGAATCCTCCCGGAAGCTGGCGGCGGGTTTGATGCATGCCAAAGTCATTGAGCCCGATACCGGACATATCGGCATGGTGGCGGGCACCCATGCGGAATCGGCGCTATGGCGGCCTTTCGCGGACTGGGTCCGGGGCTTATAATAAAGGAAGTAAGCAGTCGCTTTTTTGAAAAAAAGCTCCGCAAAAAACTTTTGTTAATTTAAATCGCGCTGTTTCCACCACCCGTCTCCCCAGGTCAAAAGTTTTTTGCGGAGCTTTTTTTCAAAAAAGCGACCACTTGCTTCATAAAAGGAAACCCAAATGGAAGATATCGTCATCGTCTCCGCCGCCCGCACCGCCGTTGGCAGCTTTAATGGCGTCTTCGCCACCACCTCGGCGCATATTCTCGGCGCCGCGGCGCTGAAAGCCGCCATCGAGCGTGCCGGCCTTGAGCCCGGCGATATCGACGAAGCCATTCTCGGCCAGGTCCTCACCGCGGCGCAGGGGCAGAACCCCGCCCGCCAGGCCGC
>Ga0116226_10006943_pt1 | contig 10199 bp, 9 predicted proteins | sample S1TSphfallax_FD_89692 | JGI IMG/M metagenome (GOLD analysis project Ga0116226, IMG submission 89692) | Host-associated microbial communities from peat moss isolated from Minnesota, USA - S1T2_Fa - Sphagnum fallax MG | ecosystem: Host-associated > Plants > Peat moss > Unclassified | place: USA...
TTCTCTGGAAAGAAAAATATTTGATTTTGGTTATTGAATACCATTTCAATTATCATTCCCTAGGAAAAATAAATTCAACTACATGATTTATGAATAGATAATATTATATATATATATATATATATCTTTCATATTTTAAACCTTCATTTGATTCTAAAAATTATATAACATAATTTTTCTTCAATGTATCATAATTTTATCAATAGAATTTTAATTGGATATGTGATATATAAAATATTCACATATAATATTTAGAAATGGATCAGAAATAAATTATAATAGAAATATAAAAAAAGTTCTTATATTAGCCAAATTAATTTTAGTTTAAAAGATTAATATCAGTAATCAGTTTTAATTTTTCAGTAATAATTAATTCCATATAATTAACTAATTTTCTGGACCTATAAATTTTATTATGTTCACACATATAATATCTTAAATTTTACTTAAATTTATGATAAAATTTGAATGTAAAAATGAATTATATATTTCCACATTTCAAACTTCTATTTGATTTTTTAAATTAAAATATAAAATTTTGCTCATAACAGATCATAATTGTACCAACAAAATGTAATTTAAATGTATGATATCTAATATATTCGCTATATAATGTTTAAAAATGGATCATAAATGACTCTTACTACCTATTACCTAACCTATTCAATAGTTGAATTATTTACATAATGCACTTAATTGAATAATTATTTGATAAAAAAACATTATCACATATTACTTGCCTTTACAACCTTTTTATTTATTGCCTATTTCATACATTAATTGCATAAAATACCTAATTAATTAATTAAACCCATTACCTAAACCTTAACCTATTTAATAAATAAATTACATAGCTTATTTAATTAAATAATTAATAAAAAATCATTATCATATATTACTTCATGATAAAATACATATTATTTAACCCACATACATATTACCTACTACTTACTACCTTATAACTTACAACTTATCAATTGATTAATTATCTACCTTAATTATTTAATTAAACTGGACGTTGTTTCATTCAAATGCCTACTACTAATGAATTTACTTACATAATACCTAATTAATTAACTAATTAAAAACAATTATGACATATCAACATGATAAAATACCTACTAATTATCCACATACATATTACCTACTACCATTTGTCTACATGACCAATTGAAGAAACAATTTTGTTTTGATTTATTAATGGATGCCCTAAGAAATGGATGAAAGTGTAGTCACATTAACACATACCATAGTAAATGTAACTAGTGTTTAGTTTTGTGTATTTAACATTTTAAAAAAATAATTAAAAACTCCAAATGGAATTGCTTTTACATAATGTTAGTTTCAATGTATTGGTATATATATCCTAAAATTTTGAAATGAATCTAATGAATGAGAAATACCCAAAAGCATTTTGAAAACATTATAACTAGTGTTTTTAAGCAATAAAGGATTGGTAAATGGACTTAAATTTTTTTGAAAATGACATATTTTTGGTAATTTTTTAATGTAAACCATACCATAATTTAATGTGATGAAAATTTTGAAGATTTTTGAAGATTTTTTAAAAACTGTATAATTCATGGATGTGGAGGAAATCTTTTAAAAACTAACCACCATTTATTTTTTCTTGATGGCCACAACTCTCATGTTACATTAAAGGTTGTGTAAAAGGCAAGGATTGTGGTCATGGATTTGATTACTTTACCATCTCACATGACCCATGCCTTATAGCCACTTGATGTTGCTTGATTTAAACCCTTCAAAATTGCCTTTAGGGCTTATAAGGATGTTTAGACTTTGGTTAACAAAGTTAAAAACGGTTGTAAAGGAGGACTTAGCTTCATGGGTGTTTTTAGTTTTCAAGAAGACATTGATAAGATCAAACATATGTAAAGGCTTCAAGACTATTAGAATTTGGACTTTAAACCTAGCTATAATGGAACGCAAGATGTAACCTAGCATATATATGGAAACAATAGTGTTTAAACATGAAGTTGTGGATCTCCAAGTTGAAAAAATATTAGGTGAATGCAATACTAACCTTAAGCCCAATGCTTGCCATTATAATATGTGGAAATTGATGAATAATGTGTTATGCCTAAACAAAAAGGCACCATTGATGTGGGTCAATGCAATGACCCAATGAATTCCCAACCTATGGGTTTCAATGATGATCTTACAAGCTTGCAAACCTAAAGGCATGATCTGGAAGAAGGTGTCACTAATGTGGGGTAGTTGATGATCTAAAAAGTTCCTAAGCAATGGGTCTTGGTAATGGTCTTATAAACTTAGAAGCCCTAGGGCATGATCTTATGTCTTCAATGCATATTGGTCCTAGCAACCTAGTTGCAATGGGTCCCAACTATCACAAAGTGATGGGTCTTAAAAATTATGCAACAATGGGTTCAACATTAGTTGTGCAACAATGAGTTTTAACTATAGTTGCATGATAATGATTATTGTCGCAATGGGTTTTACCACTAGTTGTGTAGTAATGATGGTTACAATGATTAATTTTAGCACTAACAATAACTATAATGGTGATGGATTCCAACAATAATTGTGTTGCAATGATTGTTGTGGTGATGAGATTTTGTAGTGGCGCAACAATGGGTCCTAGTAATGTCATAAGTTGTTTCCTAACTTTGTTCAAGGTTCTACCTAGGTCTATTCATCAAATCATGGAAGAGTCATTCATAATTTTTAAAAATCTATAATGATCACTTTTGTGCACTTGAATAAAAACTAGAAAAATGAAACATCAAAGGAATTAATTATGCCAAAAGAAGAAAAATGTTGCAAAGAGAATTGAAAGAGAACTTCTTAAACACTAAAGGTTAATGAAAGGGCCTATCTAATAAAACCTTTGATAATGCATGGTCTACCAAGCATTATGTTGAGCAAGATGAAGCATTACATACTCAATCTATGTTAATCTACCTTTACATGCCAATGCCTATTGAGCCCCATTCCATGGGATTATTCTTGAAATTTGTAAGTATAATATGATGCAAACAATTGCAAAACAAAATTATTAAGGGTTGAATTCCCTAGGCTAATTAGTACCATGGGGACATCATAATAACTAATTGGTTATTGACAGTAAACGTACCATCCTTAACCAAAGGATGAAATAAATTATAGGGTTAATTAATTGAATGGTTGGTGGTAATTCACCAATCATTTAGTGGATTTTTAGAAAGGATTAGAACAAAGATCATTTATTATCATGGGAAGGATAGATGGGCCTTGTGTGGTCTTGATTGGAAGCAAGATTAGAAGGATGGAAAGATGATTGTGGATCATTCCATTGTATTATAGTTTGGAGCTTTTGTTATGAGATGATTCTCTTGTGAAAAAGGTGTTTGTAACATTGGGGAGAGGAAGAAAATATGGAATCAAGTTGTATTTTGATTCATGCAATGGAAAATGGTTGATGGATGATTGATTATCTTGTTGGTGTTTAGTTGCATTAGAATATAGTAAAGTGTTAGGGAAAATAATTCATATTATAGTTATCTAAAATTTTGTTGTATTTTCATAGTAGTTATGTGTTTCGTCTTTTAAAATGATAGGATATCTATTTTTTGTTTAGCTTCTAGAGTTAGACGCATCTTATTGCCATAGGATGGTAGTTGTTCATAAATGGTAATAGAGATGAAGTAGGCTTGAAAGTTGAAGTCTACAAGATAAATAGTAGGTAGTAGCCACAAAGGGTATGCAAGTGCTGCAAATGGTAAGATAGTCATAGAAGGGCTGTAAGCGATGCAAATGATAGAAGATAGTTGCAAAAGGTTTGCAAGTGGTGCAAATGATAGAAAATAGCCATAGAAGGTCTATAGGCATTATCAATGGGAGATAGTAGATGCTAGAGACCTACAAACCCATTAAACTAGGTTATCCATTTTAAAAAATACTTTAAAAGGTCTATAATGTGACTTCTTTCCAACCCCTTTTATCTTGTTCTTATGTTAAATTCCTTTGCTATGGGTTTTAGTAACTAGAATGGTGATATGTCCAAATGGTAGGACTATTTCCAAAAGACGTGTTTTAATAAAAAATTCATTACCTTCTATATGAAATGTTATTTGATTCCTATTTAAATTATTGTAGTAGAAATAACTTACATTTATTTTCTTTAACATTTCATTGATGGGCAAACCCATCCTTGGGCAGTACCATTACAAACCACGTCAAAAAATGGTTAAAAAACCAAAACACTAATAGAAATTGGCCAAAATGTAACCATTATATTTGCAACTACATGTGACTATTAGTATTTGCAACTACATTTGGTAATTTTGGCAATTATTTCTTGTGTTCGTCATATTTGCGATTATAATGTAACTAATTTATGATTATTTTGATGTTCATCCTTCCAAGTGAACATTTAGTTCAATTTTCATCCAACAAAACTAATTTATGTCCCATTAGTTGGAAATGTGATTAATTTAGTTGCAACCTTATGAGTACACAAAGGTGTATTTTGTGAATTCTAAGAAATATAGTTCGATCTATTGGGATTTATAAATGTATATTTTAAATTTATATGAACAACCATATTAGATGTATATTCAAATATTATTATTAGCATAAATTTCCTTGATATCATGGTTACATTAAATAATATATATTTTGAGGATATTAAAATTTTATGTAAGATATTTGCTAACTATATTATGCCCAAATTAAAAATTTATCCAAACCATTTTATTATATTTAAAAAAACTATTACAAATGACATTTATTATTATTTGTATTGATATTATATTATACATTTATATTAATTACATGTAATAATTTTAAAAAATATATTAATATATTATTATGAAATTATTTTCAATGATTAATGTACTTATTAGGAATTAATTTTTATTTATTAAAAATGAAAAATTACTTAAAATAAATTAATAGCTATAACAGCCATAATAATAATAATAATAAATAGCTAACATATGCTAGTTACAAAATACATTATTATTATTAATATAAGCAATCAATTATGAAGTATTATTAAATTAATATAATAATTACTAGGAAGTATTAATATATAATTTTAATTTTATATAATTCAAATTTATAATTGATATTTATTAATTATTAATAAATTAAATTATTATAATAAATTAATGATATTAAAATTTTATTTTCAGTTTTATTATTTTATTATTCTATGATAATTAATATATTAGCTAAAGTGGAAATCTAAAAAAATATTATACAAATGAAAAACTTGTTTCCGAAGGAAAAATATAATTATTAAAAATAAAAATATTTATTTTATAGTTTATAAATATCTTTAATGAGTGAAGGAATATTATGAATAATAAAAATAAAATAATTTACCTTGGCTACCAACTTGCTACAATAATAATTGAATTAATGTTATTGCTACTATTGAATATTTTCATTTACATTTATTATTAACTATATAAATGAAAATAATAATGGGAAGAATTATAATAAAGTAGTTTGTCTATGATAGGTTTTAATTATATTATTAGATATTTAAAAAATAGTATTCAATATTAATAATTAATAATTAATAATGATTAAAAACTGAATATTTCAGTTATTATATTGATTTATTTGGTTACAAAATATTAATTTATTAGTTACTAATAATTAGCTAATTATTTCAATAGTAGCCAATTACTAGTTAATTAAATTGGTTGATAGATTATTATAGTTAATATATATATTTAAAATTAAATATTTTTATTTTTATTTAACTAATCAATTAAATAATATTTAATAAGAAGTAATAATATAATTAATTTTGGAATCATAAGATATTAATGATTATTATTAACGACTTGTAAATAAAAATTGAATCCCATATGTTTTGGCTTTCATTCTAATCTTGAAAAGTATATAAACAAGGTGGTTTGTTTCACATTTTCATATTTAAAAAGATGGGCATATGGGATGAATGAGTAAAAATGACTTAACCCAAAATAAGATATAAATATTCATCTACTTACACTTAATTACCTACTTCCTTCATTTACCTACCTACTTTTTTACTTACCTACTTAAATAAATAGGTATTTGGCCTAGGTAGGTAAATAGGTGTTATTTAAATAGATGTTTAGCCTAGATGGGTAAGTAGGTATATAAGTAGGTAGGAACTTAGTTCAACCTACATACTTAAATATTAATTTAAATTTAATTTGAAAAAATTCAATTAATATGCCACGTGGCAATTTTTTATTGCACCACATATCACAATCTAAACCATCCAAATATAAAATTAAACGTCTTAGTTCTTTCAACATAATAATAAAATATTTTTAATTATTAAGAGTTAGGACACGTGGTAACACATAACTTGTTCCCATTGTTGACCAAAGAAGTCGCATCTTAGTTGTAAGCGACAATACATATATGACTAATCAAAAGACGAAGGTGTATTTTGTTGATTTTTTCTTTCATCCAAAATTTGTTGTCGTTTGCAATTAGTGTCAATGCAACTTGTCCAATACATAATAATATTGATATTATTGAAATTTCAAAATCTATGGAACCTAATAAATGTACTCATTAAAAAGAATTATGAAAATGTTTATTTAAGTGGGTGAAAATTCTTTAAGGTGTACAAATTTTTTGTTATGTCACATTTTTCTGTCTTGTTTACCTAGTTTTTTTTCACCATGTAAAGACATATTTATGGATGATTATGATGATATCTAAAATTGTAATGGTTTAAAATAGTTTTTTTGAAAATTTTGACAACTTTTGACTCATTATTTTTTATGGTGATCAAAATATAGGGTCAAAAAGGATTGTAATAAGGTCCTAAAATAAGGATTGTAATAAGTTCCTATGATTTTTTGGACCCACTAAACTTTGAAAAATCATAGGAAACACTTGAGTGAAAATCCTTTAAGGTGTACCACTCAAAACAAACATGTTCATAATCATCATGCTAATCTACAACTACTTTTTAATTAACTAAGTCAAAAGTATGTTATTCACCACAAGTGATTAAACACAATGCACCTTGCAAAAATAACATTGTGACACCAAAAATGACCCACTCAATTATGCATTCACCTTAAGTTAGAGAATGTATTTTCAAATACAACATATGAGTTGATCAAAAGAATCTTTGATTATTTTTGTATGGACCTTTATAAAATGATCAAGTAATATTTTTTGAGTATTTTTCAAGAATCTTAACTTATTTATGCCAACTTCAAAAAATATGGAACAATTTTCCAAGTTTTTTCATGCAATTATTTGTAAGTTATGAATGGTTAAATGATTGCCAATGTTGGATAGTTCTCACAAATAAGGTTGGTCTTCAAGCTTGTTATTAGGTTGATTCTTTGAATGAGAATTGACTCCCATGAACTATCCAAGGTATGATAAGGATCCTATTTTGATATCTAGGGCGGTTATGGGGTGGATCATTTAGTTTAGTTCTCCATTTTCTAGAGTTTTTTTGTGTGCAATTATCTATAAGTCATGGCTGATACATGATTACTATTGTTGGGCTGTTCTCACAAACATCGTCAATTCTCAGGCTGATTAGCAGGTTAGTACTTTCAATGAAAAGTAATGATTCTAGTTGAATATGTGAAAACTAATTCCATGAGAGCCACTTATGTGAAAACTTGTTCCACGAGAACTGCCTGAGATATCATATGGCCTCAATTCTAATACTTGAAGTGGTTATGGGGTTGATCACTAGTCTAGTTCTCAACCTTCTAGGGCATAATTGTTTTTGTAGGATGAGAAAACAGACATAGCCTTGTAAAATGGGAAATTGAACCCAAGACCTTCTTGAGGTCAAAGGATTCATTTATTGGTGTAAAACACAACATGACACTTTGATTTAAAATTTTAATGTGAGAATTTGAATGGGCACATGTCTCGTTTGGAAAAAATAAAAAAATAAATCTTAGCACACATGAGATTGTAGGCTGGTGGTAAAAATTATTATCCCTCCCTTAAAGATCAAGAGATTCAAACCCTTTTGAAATGAAAATGAGCCAAAAACCAGTTTTTACTGAGATCCAAGGGTTACATTCTTCTGGATTTCTGGAAACTGGTTAGCTCTCTACAACTGGGGACAAAGATTCATAGGGAGCTGGGGTGATTCTTAATTGAAACTTATTCCAAGAACCGGAACTGGCAGTTCTCTGGAAAAAATGAGAACCGCCCCCACACTGCTGATTATCCTTCCCCTTGAATGAACCATGATTGTTTTTAAGCTTAAACCTACCACCATGCAGCACCCCACCTTAGAGTATCACTATTCATGTGTCCAGATCACATGGTGGTCACTAATATTCACTGTTCATCACAAATCAGGTATCAAAAAGTCTGTGTACATAAAGTTCCGTAGTTTGTCACTCTTACCATTTTTTGGGTGGACAATAGAGTTATCGGTAAAAGGGAGTTTGAGTTTGGTCATACACAGGGTGAGATTCCACAAAAACCTGCAAAAAAGTACATTAGCATCCAAAAGGGGGGGGCGGGGTTGGGGGGTGAAACTCAGAAAACCATCAATTTTGGTGGTAAACTGACTTTCAGCCTGTCTTTCCTTTTTCCTGAGCGCCTCAACTGCTACTACATATATTTTCACTGGTCTTACCTGTACAATTACTATAATTAGTCTCGACCCTTGTGCATTAAATGCTACTTGTACAACTACTAAAATTAGTCTCGAACCTCGTGCATTAAATGCTGAGTTTCAGCTTTTTTTACCGAGTTGCACATTTCGTACTGAGATTTAATAAAATATCCTTACTTTGGGGATACCACTGAAAGGGAGATGGGGGTTGGAACTAGGCCCATTTCGTACTGAAATTTAATAAAATGTCCTTACTTTGGGGATACCACTGAAAGAGGGGATGGGGGGTGGAACGAGGCCCAAAGACAGCGTGAAGGACAGGGTTACTTTAGGGAGAACTGGTACAAATTTTAATTCATCACATGCTGGAAATGTTGGATGTCGAGCTGAATTAAATGGGTCTGCAATTGCTCATGTCTTCTCTTAAAAATCGTTGGGTCTGGGCATGTTGCATTGTGAAGTTAGCTTGGGTATGTTAGTGCTTTCAAAAGGACTAAAAATTGTATTGTAATTTATTGTTCTCCAAAGAAAACGATGCTGATAAAAGACAAGAAAGAACGGTTCTTCAAGGCAAGTTGATCATGGTGTGAATATATTGTATGAAACCAACATGGATCTGCAAGCACATGTCCTTGTAGGAGTAAGACTTGGGGAGGCATGGAGTGTGGCCCTTTTTTACCGTCAAGGCAAGTGGGTGTTTATAATATTTGAGTCAACTAGTGAGAGTTTGATAACAGTCGGCATGGATTCCTTTTCCCTCAGTGGTTGCTCCAAAAGTGAAGTGGCCTCATTGGCTTACTACATTTGCTAGCTTGGGACCTTCTGATTTCTTAATACAGGAGCCAAATTTTCTTCTTGTCCATACTTCAAAAAGAATCCACCGTAAGCTGGATAACATCATAAGCCTGGGGGAATCGACATCTTTACACCTTTAACATAGACTTCCACATGCCCTAACCCCTCCACCACCCCTATAGGACGGTAATTGCCAATGTAGTTTCCTCTACCCAACTTTGTTCAAAAAGGTTTGTCCTTAGTTTGTGGTCTGGAGTGGAAATGAAATATTCTTCTGAATGTCACAACCTTGGCTGGAAATTGAACTTGAATTTGGGGGCCGTCCCCAAGCATAATTTCCCTCTCCAGGCTTGAAATGATATTGAATATTCCACTGTTGCCAATGTTCCCCAATTTGCAATGTTACAGCTAGGGTTCAAATTCGTGTGACCCACACTGGAACTCCCATATTTTTGGTGAAATTCCATAAGAATAGAACAATAGAACTAGCCTTTTGACTTAATGAATAAGGTTATAAGTTTAGGTGCAGGTTTGAAAGAAAAAAAGTCAAGGGAGGTGAGATAAGGTTATAGGTGAAAATTTAAAAAGAAATGAGGGAAGAATGGGGTTGAGACTTTTTTCCCGTTTTTTCCAAGAGTTGGTTCTTGGGTGGGGTGGACTTGAGGTGATTTTTTCCCCCTTTTTCTCCCCCTTTCGGAAGGGGGTTGGGAGGTATGTTTTAGGTAGAGTTGAAGATTTTTTTCCCCTTTCCATTAGGTGGCATGGTGAAGAGGGAGGTTTGGCTGTTTCTAATGAGGAGATGGACCAAGGCCTTTTAAAA
>Ga0116226_10006944_pt1 | contig 10199 bp, 8 predicted proteins | sample S1TSphfallax_FD_89692 | JGI IMG/M metagenome (GOLD analysis project Ga0116226, IMG submission 89692) | Host-associated microbial communities from peat moss isolated from Minnesota, USA - S1T2_Fa - Sphagnum fallax MG | ecosystem: Host-associated > Plants > Peat moss > Unclassified | place: USA...
GACCTGCACGTCCACGCGGCGGTGGCAGCCGAAGTGGTCCACGCTGCCGCGCCCGTTGCGGCCCAGCACTCCGGAGGCATGGGCGCCGTCGACCATCATGATCGCGCCGTATTTTTCGGCGAGGGCGGCGAGCTGGTCGACCGGGCCGATGTCGCCGTCCATCGAGAAGACGCCGTCGGTGATGATGAGCTTGCGCCCCGGCTCGTTCTCGACCTCGCGCAGCAGCTCTTCGGCGTGGGCGACGTCTTTGTGGCGGAAGACCTTGATCTTCGCCTTGGAAAGCCGAGCTCCATCGATAATGGACGCGTGGTTCAGCTCGTCCGAGAGGATGAAGTCCTCTTTGCCGAGGATCGACGAGACGGTCCCCGCGTTGGCCGTGAAGCCGCTCTGGAAGACGACGCAGGCCTCGACATTCTTGAAGCGGGCGATCTTTTCCTCGAGCTCCATGTGGATCCGCATCGTGCCCGCGATGGTCCGCACCGCGCCCGAGCCGACGCCGTACTTGCGCGTCGCTTCGATCGCCAGGTCGCGCAGGCCGGGATGGTTGGCCAGGCCGAGGTAGTTGTTCGAGGCGAGGTTGATCACCTGCCTGCCGTCGTAGGTGCAGACCGGGGCCTGCTGGTCTTCGAGCACCCGCAGATGGAAGAACGTGCCCTTGCGCTTGATCTCGTCGAGCGCGGCGGTCAGGTGGCCAAGTTGCGGGCGGGCGGTGAGCGTTGCGGACGGCATAGATAGGATCTCCGATTCGGTTATGCGCCGACAGTTTGCGGCTCGCGCAGCCAGCCGTAGAGCGGGAACTGCTCGGCCAGATCGAGCACCTGGGCGCGAATCCGCCGCAGCGCCTGCGGGTTGGCCCGCTCCTGGAGCGCCTCGGCGATCCACTTGCCCACCAGGCGCATCTCGGCTTCTTTCATGCCGCGGGTGGTGAGCGCCGGGGTGCCGATGCGAATGCCGCTCGGCTTCATCGGCGGATTGCTGTCGAAGGGGATGGCGTTCTTGTTCACCGTGATGCCCGCCTCGTGCAGGGCGGTCTCGGCCTCGCTGCCGAACATGCCCCCGCCTCGCCCTGAATGGCCGAAGACGTCGATCAACAGAACATGCGTGTCGGTGCCGCCGCTGATGAGGCGGAACCCTTCCGACGCGAGGGTCTCGGCGAGCGCCTTGGCGTTGAGAACGATCTGCCGGGCGTAGTCGCGGAAGTCCGGCCGGAGGGCTTCGCGGAAGGCGACGGCTTTCGCCGCGATGACGTGGACAAGCGGGCCGCCTTGCTGGCCGGGAAAGACGCACTTGTCGATCGCCGCCGCGAATTGCTGCTGCGAAAGAATAAGGCCGGATCGTGGCCCGCGCAGGGTCTTGTGGGTCGTGGTTGTCACGATGTGCGCGTGCGGAATCGGCGAAGGATGCGCGCCGCCGGCGACCAGGCCGGAGAAGTGGGCCATGTCGATCAACAGCAGCGCGCCGACTTGGTCGGCGATGTGGCGCATCCGGGCGAAGTCGAAGATGCGCGGATAGGCGCTGCCGCCGCCGATCAGCAGCTTGGGGCGCTCGCGTTCGGCGATCCGCTCAAGCTCGTCGTAGTCGACGACCTCGGTCTCGCGCTGCACCTGGTAGGAGACGACGCGGTAGAGTTTGCCGGAGAAGTTGAGCTTGTGGCCGTGGGTGAGGTGCCCGCCGTGGGCGAGGTCGAGGCCGAGGATGGTGTCGCCGGGGCTCAGCACGGCCATGAACGCCGCCGCGTTGGCCTGCGAGCCGGAGTGCGGCTGCACATTGGCATGGTCGGCGCCGAAAAGCTCTTTGGCGCGGTCGCGGGCCAGGTTCTCGACGACATCGGCGTATTCGCAGCCGCCGTAGTAGCGCTTGCCGGGATAGCCTTCGGCATATTTATTGGTGAAAACGGAGCCGGCCGCCTCCAAGACCGCCCGGCTGACGAAATTCTCCGAGGCGATCATTTCAAGGCCCTCGTGCTGGCGGCGGACTTCGTGGTCGATGGCGTCGGCGATGGCGGGGTCGGATTCGGCGATCGAGAGTGCGAGACGGTCGGTCATATTCAATAGTCTAGACCGTTTTGCGGTTGATTTCGCGAAGGCTTTTGTCCCGCTATGGGAATCCAGCTTGTGAAGTGGCGGACCGCCACGTTTCGACGCGGTGGCGGCAGGGTGTACTTGATCAGGATTTGAAAAGACCTAGAACGCTTCCCTTGGTGTGGCCCTTATCGAGATAGTTACTGGTCGATGTCTTGCGGTGATCTTTTTCGAAATGAGGGTCGGCTGTCTTCGGCGGCATAGACAATCGCTGCGCGGCTGTGCAAGACTTCTGAGGCTTGAGGGTAATGTCGGTTTGACGACCTCGAGTTCAGCATCCAAGTTTTCGGCCAAGGGCATTTGTCTTTGCCTATTTCTGGCCAGGGGGCCTTATGCGGTTGGGGAGATTCGGTTTGCTTTGCGCAGTTTCGATCTCAGCGTTGTTTGCGGGTTGCGGAGGAGGCAGCAGTACGCCGCCGGCAACACTGTCGATTACGACAACTTCGCCGCTTCCTGCGGGCACGGTCGGTACGGCGTACACCAGTGTGACGCTAGCCGCGACCGGAGGCACTGCGCCGTACACCTGGTTGCTCAGCTCGGGGACGCTCCCGGCGGGCTTGGCGTTGAGTTCGGCGGGGGTTATTTCCGGAACACCGACAACCGCCGTGAAGGCCGCCGCTTTTACGATCCAGGCGAAGGATTCCACGACCAAACCGCAAACTGCCGCGCTATCGGCGACGTTGACTGTGAACCCTCCAGCGGAACTGGCCATCACGGAGGCCTCGCTCCCTTCCGGAACGGTCGGCGCTCCTTACACCGGTTTCACCTTCGCCGCCACCGGCGGCGTCGCGCCTTACACTTGGAGCATCCCGGCGGGCGGCGCCGCGCCCCCGGGCCTGTCGTTGAGCAGTGGCGGCGTGCTCTCTGGCACCCCGACCAGTCCGGCGGGCAGCATCACCGTGCAGGTGGCGGATTCGGAGGCGACTCCGCAGACCGTGACTCAGACGCTCTCATTGGTGATCAACCCTGCACAGTCTTCGACGCCGCTTCTTGACGGAACCTACGCCTTCGTCTTCGCGGGAACTTCGCCGCAAGGCTCGCCCGCCGCAGGAAACGCCTACGATCTGAATGGGACATTTACGATTAGCAACGGCGCGGTAGTCTCCGGATTTTACGATGAAAACTCGAATGGCGGTCCAGTCGTCACGGAAAAGGCCATCACGGGAGGAACGCTCACCAGTTATACCGACGGCCTTGGCACCCTCGTCCTGAATACCGGCGCCGCGACCACTATCACGTTCTCGCTGGCGATTCCGGCTAGCGGCAGCGACATCCGCATCGTCGAATTCGACGACGCGACCGGCAGCGGCGCGCGCGGTTCGGGCGAACTGAAGCGCCAGACTGCCGCGCCCGCGTTGCCGACAGGTCCCGGAAGCTTCGCCTTCCTGGTCTCGTCGAGCAATACCAGCCAATACCAGGAATGGCTGGTGTGCTCCTTCCAGACCAATGCATCGAACACCATCGTGAGCCTGAAGGCGGATACCAACGCGATCTCCGCCAGCGGCACCAGGACAGTGACCAGCTTTAGCAACGGTGTGTCGAACATCCTCACCTACGGAAGTATCGCCATGGATGGGAATGGTCGAGGGCTGCTCACCTTCAAACTGAATCTGGCGACCACCTTCCACTTCAGCTTCTATGAGGTCTCGCCCACCGAGTGGTTTGTCAACTCGGCCGATCCACAAAGCGAACTGGCTCCTCTCGCCAGCGGCACTGTCTACCAGCAGGTTGGGTCAGGATCGTTTGCGGCGACATCCATTCCGACCACATCCGTCGTGGAAGTCAGTGGACTCGCGCCCGCCACGGCCGGAGGCACAATCCCCGACGTCTCCGCAGGAATCGCGACCAATGATTCGGGCACCAGCACGGTCAGCTTCCTGTATGACGAATACAAGGGCGCGCTGACCACCGCCGTTCCCGCCACACTGGCCTACGCCGTCGATCCGGTCAGCGGACGCGTCGCCGATCCTGTCGACGCAGGCACGGGCACGGACACACACCCGGTGATCTACATTATTGATGACAGCGCAGGGGCGTTCAAGGCGTTTATCGCGTTCCCCGGCAACTCGGCGAATTCGGGCATTCTCGAGGGGCAAACCGGCAGCTCCTTTACGAACGCTTCGTTCAACGGGAGCTATCTCGGCGGCAGTTTCGCCTTGTCGAACACGACGGCCTTGAACGAAGTCGGCCTGGTGAAGGCGAACGGATCCGGCGCGTTCACTTCGCTCGCCAACCAAAGCGCTCCAACCGGTTTGGCGAACTATTTGAGCGTGGCGGGCGCCTATGCCGTGGACAGCACGGGGCGAGTGGTGGTGACGGCTCCCGACGGGATCACGCGAATCTTCTTCATCGTCTCGCCTGACAAGGTCTATTACCTCACCGACGAGGGAGGCGGCTACGTGGGCAGCTTCGAACAGTAATCCAAGGTAGAAAAGCCCGCTTGCCAGGCGATTCGCGAGGGGGCCTTTCTTCTTTGGGAAACCCGGGCGGGCAGTCTCCAACGAGACCAGGAGGAACCGATCAGTCGGCCACTAACTCCGCGGGTTCAGAAGCCTTCACGCTCACAGGAGAAGCCGGCTCGTGGGCAAGTTGCTTGAAGGCCGAATAGACGAACGACCCGAGATACCAGCCGTCCATGAATTTGTACGGCGTTTCGCCAGTGGTGTAGTGGCCGCACGGCAACACCTTCGAGACGAAGTCCAGACCGTAGTCGCGGAAGCTCTTTAGCACTTCCATCGAGAACTCGCGTCGAAACGTGAGATCGTAGGTCGCATGAATGACGAGCACTCGCTTCGGGTTGGCGGCGAACTTCTCCATGTAGGAGACCGGGCTGATGCAGCGCCAGAGGTCGGCGAGCCCCTGCTGCTTCATGACCGGCTCCAGAGCCTCGCGAATGTGCCGGGTGCTTTGCCCGGTCCAGACGACGTCGCCGAAGTTCATGGAGGCGTGGTTGAAGGCGTTCACTCGCAGGCGGGCGTCGTGGGCGCTGGCGATGAACGCGTAGCAGGAGCCGAGGCTGGTGCCAAGCACGCCGAATTGCGAGTAGCCCTGCGTCTCGAGCCAGTCCATGCAGCAGCGGATGTCGACGACCGCCTGGCGGCAGGCCGCGATCGTGCGGCCGATGTTGGCGCTGACGGCGTAGTCGGAGCGCTCCAACTCGGCGGGGCGGCGGATGTCGTGGTACGGCTTGCTGAGCCGCAGCGCGGAGACGCCGAAGCGATTGAAGATTTCGCACAAAGCGTTGTGGCTGAACGCGTCCGCGTTCCACTGCGGCATGACTATGATCGCCTGTTTCGGCTTGCCAGCCTGTTTGTCGGCGGGCGCCGGATACCACCGCGCGTTCACCTGATCGTTCTCGGGATGGCCGGTTCTCACCGGGGAGGTGAATCGGAGGAACCGCGCCTTTGGCAGCTTGCCTTCCGCCGCTTGCTGCCTCAGCAGGGCATCCTGCTTGAGTGTCTCGGGGCGAACGTTGGTGGGGAAGAGCTGCGGGTGGCGCTCCTCCAAACGGAAATCGCTAGGCTGGCGATAGTCGAAGAAGAGATTGCTGTGCGCGGCAATGTCTTCACCAAGCCGCAGCATCGTCTGCCTAGCCGCCTCGTCTTCGCTCGGCGGCGCGCCGCTTGGCCCGAAGAGCCAGCCGCGCAGGCCGCGGCGGTCGATGTAGTCGTCGAGGCAGTCGAAACCCCACTCCAGGGGGCGAACGATCCGGTTTTCATCGCGCGTGGTGAGCGCCGTCTCCCAGCGGTACATCCAATTGGCGTAAAGCTTCCCGAGCATGTTCTTAGTTTAGAGCGGAACCGGGAGTGGCGGGACAATCACACCACATCGGCGCTGGATTTGTCCAAGTCATATGGCTTCGACCGGCTTGGCCAGATTCGACGATTGTCCCGACGGATGGCTACCCGCGCTGTAAGCCGCGAACTTGCCCTGCCTTTGTGGCTCAGGATTGCTTCGGCCATGATCGAGCGATCGAGCGATCGAGCGCGCCGACTTGCCGGCGCAGAGAAACAGCACGTTGTAATGGTCGGCTATGATCCTAATCTCACCGCTTGCATGAGAGGAGTCTCGCCGCCCACGGCTTCCGGTTTGTTGGCGCGGATGAAAGCGCTCATAAATTTGCCTTCGACGGCCGGGGCCATCGCATCCACATCGATGCCTTGCCCGGTTAAGAACGTCCTTGCGTTCTCAATGCTGTACACGCGGGTCGGTTCTATATCGACGCCTACAAAACCGGCTTCCGAGAGCTTTGCCCTGTATTCCTCGTCCTGCAAAGCGCCCGCGATGCAGCCAACCCTCAACAGCATGTTCTGCCGCACTTCGGCAGCCACTTCTCCCCGCGTGACGACATCGGAGACAGCGAAACGGCCGCCCGGTTTCAAAACCCGGAAGGTCTCCCGCAGCACCCGCTCTTTGTTGGCGGAGAGGTTGATCACGCAGTTCGAGATCACGACATCGACGGAGTTGTCGGGCAGCGGGATGTTCTCGATTTCGCCCTTGAAGAACTCCACGTTCCCGACGCCGGACTTGCGCTGGTTTTCCCGCGCAAGCGCCAGCATCTCATCGGTCATGTCCAGACCGTAGGCAGAACGCCGGTTTGCGCGGCGTGCCGATTGCAGAAAACATGTCCGCGAACCGGGCTACTTGCTCGTCGATCTGCCTGCTTTCAGCCATCGTGCTTTCCCTGAAGCCCGCTTCTATAGCTCTAAGATCATAGAAATAAAGCAAGCGGCATCCCGCGCACAAAGAACAGGGAGGGGGCTGCCACGCTAATCGACTAGCAACCTTGGAACCCGCGCTGCGATGCCGCAGAGCACTTCGTACGGGATCGTCCCCTCGATATCCGCCAGTTCGTAGGCGGTGATCGAGTCTTCTTCCTGCTTGCCGATAAGGACGGCTTCGTCCCCGATGGCCGCTTCGGGAATATCGGTGACATCGAGGATTGTGTGGTCCATCGAGACCCTGCCGGCGATCGGCGCGCGCCCGCCCCGGACTAGGACCTCCCCGCGATTGGAAAGCAGCCGATTGAGGCCGTCCGCGTAACCCATCGGCAGCAAACCTAGCTTTGTTGGGCGCGCTGCGCGAAAGGTTGAATTGTATCCAGCCGCTTCTCCCGCTTCGATGCTGCGGATCGAGGTGATCCGGCTTTTCCAAGAGAGCACCGGCCACAAGATCGCGGAGGGAAGCGCAATCCCGCTGGCTCTTGGGAACCGGGGAGCGTATCCATAAAGAGCGAGTCCCGGGCGTAGCATCAGCTTGGCGCGAAAGCGGGTTGCCGCTTCGCGCCACTCGACCGGAAAGGCATCGCCGCTTAGCAGAGTCGCCGAGTTCCCGGCGTGAATCCACGACGGCGTCAGATCGAGCGAGGCGATCACGTCGAGCGCCTCCGCGAAACGCACGCACTGCTTTCTCGTCTCCACGCTGGGAATGATTTCCGGCGCGCTGAAGTGGGTCGCCACTCCCTCAAGCATCAGCGGCGAGTCGCCTCGAAACCGCCGCAGCAGAGCGGCGAGAAGAGGTTCGTTCCAACCAATCCCCTGGCGAGACATGCCGGTGTCAACTTCCAAATGCACAGGCACAGACTGCGGCGGCATACGAAGGCGCTTCGCCGCCGTTTCCAGAAGGTCGAGGTGAAACTCCTCCCAAACGATCGGGGTGAGGCGATGCTCAAGGACCGCCTCGGCCTCGCCGCGCCACAGGCCGGACATGACCAGGATCCTCGCGTCAGCACAAACAGGGCGGCAAGCGACCGCCTCCTCAACCGAGGTGACGCCGACCCACCTCGCGCCCGCGTCGACAAGCAGAGGCGCGCAGGCCCTCATGCCGTGCCCGTAGGCGTCGGCCTTCACAACAGCCAGGATCACGATCTCGCCCTGCGGCGATTCTGCGGCGGCGATTCTACGGAGTTCCCGATAATTCGCGATCAAGTGGCTGCGGGAAATTTCAACCCAGACGGGACGAGTGTGCATGAGGCGGCGGTCGCGAAGCTCTCTTTCATCCTAACCCGCAATTGGCGGGGCCGCGAAGACGCGAGGCGTACGGGCGCAATTCGCGGTAGCGCCTCAAAACCCCGCTAGCGGACTTCCTGAAAAACCAGCGTGTACCCATCGGGATCTCGTACGCTGAAGAGCTTCAATCCATACCGCGCCATGGTTGGCGGATCGGCCTTCAGGCCTCGTCGCGTGAGCTGCTCATAGGCGACGTCGACGTCCGCGCAGCCGATGTAGAAGCAGGCGTAGCCCTGGTCCTCTTTGTTGGGCGGCCGCTCCGGCCGCTCGTTCGAATCGTACTGGGTGTTGAGCATGAGGTCGACCGCTCCGAACCGCAGCCACATCCAGTGAGAGAATCGCCCCTCCCGCGTCTCCACCTCTGGCGAGGCCGAGACCACTTCGAAGCCGATCAGATCGCGATAAAAGGCCAGCGACTTCGGCATGTCGAACACGCCGATAAGCGGCGTCAAGCCGAGCGGAGAAAAGGTCATGGCACCCTCCGGACACTCCGGAAAGCAGCGAGTTTGCCGGAGGCAAATGCGCTTCCGTCAGCGGATGTCTCAGCGAAGAATATACTGAATTGCTATGGCGTTTCCTATTAAAACCTGCATCCTTTGCGGCGAAGAATTCGAGTTGAAGCCAGACAAGCCCGGCTTTGCCAACCGGTGCCCCGACTGCAGCGCTCCAGAAAACGATCCCGTCGAGAAACAACGTATGGACGCCATCGAACGACAGACTGCCGCGGAAGCGAACGAGGCGCGCCGGCAGGCGATGCGCGAGTTGCTGTACCGCAAAGACAGCTAGTCTTCCGATACCGGGCCGTTAGAATTGGCAGCTGCCAACCTACGCTGTCCAATCGGAGCGGCTTCGGTTCCGCAAAAAACAAACGAGGAGACGGCTGCAAGTCCGTCTCCCCAGGGCGCAGCCCTTGCCCCGCAGCACGAACTGGTGTCGGCTGGGGGCCTGCGTTGTTGTGCATTGCATGGTTTTAGTGTTCCCTGAACCGGGAAAGATTCTCATCCCCGTCGTCGTCGACGGCTACTTCTTGGGTGGCGCGATCACGTCCTTGGCGGCCTTGGCCACGCGGAACTTGACGACCGTTTTCGCCTTGATCTTGATCTGCTCGCCGGTTTGCGGATTGCGGCCGATGCGCGCCTTGCGCTCCGCCTTCACCAGCCGCCCGAGGCCGGGGATCACGAAGACGCCGTTCTTCTTGGTTTCCTTCACGGCGGTTTCCGCCAGCAAATCGAGAAACGCGGCCGACTGCTTGTTGGTCAATTCGAGCTTCTCCGCCAGTAGCCGCACGAGCGCTGTTTTGGTGAGTGTTGTTGCCATGTTGAAAAATTCCTCCAGGTATCTATATGTCGCCTTGCGAACAATGCCGGCGACGTTGTCATGGTCTTGCGAAAGCCCTTTGTTTACGCTGCTTCGAGAGAACCCACGCGCTTAACGATGCGATTTTCGAAAACTTTTGTCAATGGCAAAACCCGGCTTTCCACAGGCTTTCCCCGGTTTTTCTGGATTTTCCCCGTTTTTCCACCGAATTCTACAGATTGCCGCGCCGAAACCCGCGTCAATACAGGCCAAACAACACCTGGCCAGGCTCTCTCGGCGCGGCGATAAGTGGCTGGTTGAGCAACGCAACCAAGGGCGCGGCGGCGCGAAAACGGGCCACTAGTGCGCGAACCAGCGTCGGCGCGAGCGCTTCCTCCACCGGCAGTTTGGCTGTCACGGCCCACTGCCGGCACTTGAGCAGGTCCATCGCTGGATGCTCTTTGGGGAAACCTTTCGGCGGGCGCGAGAGCAGTTCGCCATGGTCGAGCGTGAAGAGTTTCAGCAGCTTCTTGTCCGCCAGCAAGCCGCGAAGCTCCCCGTGATGGTCAAGCAAGAACGTGCGAATAGCGAAGAGCTGCTCGCGTTCCGGCATGTACACTCCGGCGGCGATCACCAATTCCGTCGCCGACAAATGCAGGTAAAATCCTCCGCCCGAGGTCTTCTCCAAACCATGGCGCGACCACCACGCGGCGATCTGGCTCTTGTAAGGGCTCTTGTCGTTCGAGAACCGCGTGTCGCGGTAGATGCGCATCACACACTTCTGCGCGGGCCTTGCATGGTCGGGCGCGAACTC
>Ga0116226_10006945_pt1 | contig 10198 bp, 7 predicted proteins | sample S1TSphfallax_FD_89692 | JGI IMG/M metagenome (GOLD analysis project Ga0116226, IMG submission 89692) | Host-associated microbial communities from peat moss isolated from Minnesota, USA - S1T2_Fa - Sphagnum fallax MG | ecosystem: Host-associated > Plants > Peat moss > Unclassified | place: USA...
ATTTCCCAAGCTGGAAAACGCTCATGCAAGACGGGGTCTTTGCGGAGACTTGGGATGGGGGCAATGCCCAGATGCCCTCCTGTGGCGGTGCAATCGGACTGTGGCTACACGAAGCGGTGCTTGGGATTCGTCCTGATGCGACCGGACCGGGATTCCAAAAATTCTTCATCGCCCCGCAGCCGGATCCGGCAACCGGTCTGACCTGGGCCCGAGGTAGCTACGATTCGCCGTACGGGAGAATCATCAGTGCTTGGAAAATCGCGGATGGCCGCTTCAGCCTCCATGCCGTCATTCCAGCCAATAGCACTGCGACCATCGAGATTCCCAACACCCGCGCGGAGACCGTCATGGAGTCGGGTAAACCGGCGGCGACGTCGGCGGGTATCACGTACCTCCGTCAGGATGGCGATAGGGCCGTCTTCTCGGTCGGTGCCGGCCACTACACTTTCACGTCCAATTGGGGCTCCGGACCCCGTTAGCTCAGGCTGATCGTGCGCAATGGTCTTGGCAGCCAAGCCGACCGAAGTGCACTGCGAGAGCCTATTTTTCCGCGAGGGCAGCGGTCACCGCCGCAAGAGTCAGAGGCCGCATTGCTTCATAACAGGCGGCGTTCGGATGTACTCCGTCCTGGGAGCAACTCGCCTTCATCGATCCGTCCTCGGCCGCCAGCACCGGCCAGTAGTCCACGTAGCGCACGCCAACGTGACTCGCATAGGACTTGAGCCATGCATTCAGCCTGAGCAGCCGCGGCACGGGTTTTGAGCCGGGATGCCACTGAAAGTCGGCCGCCGGAGGGATGGAGGCGAGCACGACCGCGATATGGTTCATCAGCGCCAGCTCGACCATGGAGGTAATGGCCTCTTCAATCTCCGTGTCGCTTTCCGGGCCGTTATTGGCCGCCAAATCGTTGGTGCCGCCCATGATGTGCACCACCGCCGGCTTCAGATCGATCACGTCGGCACGAAAACGCACCAGCATTTGCAGCGTCGTCTGGCCGCTCAAGCCACGGCCGACGAAATTCGGATTTTCGGCGAACAGAGGTTCATGCGCCCAAGACTCGGTGATCGAATCGCCCATGAACACGACGCGCGCAGCAACGGATTTGAGCTGCGCATTGGCCTGCCGGTACCGGCTGAGGTTTGCCCAGTCGCCGTTCTCACCCTGGCCGGGGGGCGCCAGCGCATAGACCGGCGCCATGCTCGGTATGGTCGCGGCAGCCACGGCGGCCCCGATACAGATAGAGACACCGAACACGAGCAGCGGGGTAATTCTCGACAACATCTGGATTCTCCCGGTCATTTGGAGGTTCGTGACCCTGGGCGCATCAGCTCTCGGACCACATGCGCATGAGATTATTACGGGCCACTTCGAAGCGCATGCGATTCTCCCAGCTCATGTGGGCCCCCTCCAGCGCGGCAATCTCATTCAGCTCATGGATCTGGGTGCGTTTGTATTCATCCGCGATGATGCTTTCGATGAACACGATCGACACGAGCCGACTGCCCCGGGTGACCTTGCTCACTTCGTGAAGCTTCGTCGAGGGATAGACGACGGCATCGCCGGCAGATCCTTTGAAACTGAGTTGTCGGTTACCGAGGTGCACCACCAATTCTCCGCCTTCATAGCTTTCTGCGTCTGCGATGAATATCGTGGCGGAAAGATCGGTGCGCAGCAGACCGCTCGGAGCGACCGGCAAATAGGGCGAATCCGGATGGGCGCCATAGCTCATGCCCAAGTCGTAGCGCGACAACAGCGGCTCTGACAGACGCTTCGGAAATGCAAACTCACGGAATTCGCGCGAGCGCGCGAGGCCCTCGGTAACGATCTTCACCGATTCGGTGTAGCGGGAATCCCCGCCCCGTGCCGCTTGCAGGTTGTTTTTCGTCGGGTTTGTTTGGTTCGATACCCGTCCATCGACGAATTCCATGCTCGCAGCCAGCGCACGCATGCGTTCGATTTCTGCGGGCGATAGCAAAGACTTTATTTCTCGAAACATCGATTCCCCCCTCGCCAGCGCAAGCTTGGCCTAGCCCCCTGCCAACCCGCTCGCCCCGATTGCCGCGTCGTCGTGTTGATACGGTAGTGTGGCGCCGCATGTTGACGCCACAATAAATTCTAGTAAACTTTACTGAAATATTAGTAATGTTAGCTGAAATATTCAAAAACCAGCTAATGCATGAGTTTCGGCTGGCTATCTAAACAATGGGGGAAAAACTAATGAATCATTCCAATGCGTCCTCGCGCGTTCTGGCGAATGCCGTCCGCCTGGCGATCGCGGTAGCCGCCGGCGCCATGATAACGCCCTCGCTGACCTTCGCGCAGGCCGCGACAACGACCGGTTCCACGGCCGTTCCCGGCGCCGCGAACACCGATGATCAATTGCAGGAAGTGGTTGTCACCGGCATTCGCGCCAGCCTCGAGAACGCCCAGAACATCAAACGCTACTCCGGCGAAGTCGTCGAGGCGGTCACGATGGAAGACCTCGGCAAGTTCACCGACGTTTCCGTTTCCGATACGCTGACGCGTGTCCCCGGCGTGCAAATCGATCGCGATGACCAGGGCATTTCCGGCGATCGCGCGAGCATTCGCGGACTCGGACCCTCCTACGTGCAGGTCACCGTCAACGGCCGTGTCCCCCTGACCGGCGGCAGCGAAGGCGTCAACGATTTCCGCCAGATCAACCTCGACATCGTGCCGACTCAAGTGTTGTCGGGCCTCCTGGTCTACAAGACGCCGAGCGCCGAATTGGTCGAGCCGGGCCTCGCCGGTGCCATAGACCTGCAAACCTTGCGGCCGCTGGATTACAAGGCACCGAATGGTGGAGACTACTACGGCAGCGTCAGTATCGATGAGCAATACGATACCGAGGCCAAGTCCTACGCGCCGCGCTTTGGCGCCGTTCTCGGCGGCAAGCTGTTCGACGACACACTGGCCGCTTACGCCTCCTTTTTCAAGACCGACCCGAGGATCCGTGTCGACGAAACCTTTGCCCGATTCGAGACCGACAATCTGTCTTTCGATCCCAACGATACGGGGCATGCGACCCAGGTCCTCGATAATGTCGTCGTTCCGTCGCGTATCACCGTGCAAGAAGGAGTCGGTGTCGATCACCGGCTGGGTCTGACGGGCGGCGTGCAGTACAAGCCCAATGAACATCTCGACGTGAACGTGGACTACGAGTTGATGCGTCGCGATGACGATCAAGTCCAGGACTATGCCGATCTCTGGTTCAACGGCGGCGCAGGGGGCACTTCGATTTACAACGCCGTTGCGCTTCCCGGCGGATTCACCGTGCAAAATGGCTACCTCACGGGTTTGAACACGAGCAAACTCTATTACCCCGGGTCCGCTGCGGCGGTGACGCCGGAGTATCAGCCCTATCCGCTGTATTTCTTCAACGACCAACAGTCGACCGTCGGCGGCATCAATGTGGTTTATTCCGGTGATGGTTGGAAGGCAAAGCTCGATTGGGGTCATGCCACGTCCGAGTTCACACAGGACCTGCGCGCCTTCATCGGTCAGGGCACCCTCGCCGAACCCGGCTTGGCCTTCAACGGCGCGACGACCATCCCGACCTTCACGGGCTTCACGAACAACGGCCAGCCTCCCGGCGCAGTGTTCGCCCTATTCGAGAACGAGAATCTCTACAAATCGGACGATAACTCCTTGAAGCTCGATTTGCAGTTCGACGTCGATCCGTCGTGGGTTTTGAAGACCGGTGCCCGCTATCAGGTGACGGACTTGAGTGTCGCGGCCATCGAATATTTGCCGGGCTTGGTGGCCGGCATTCCGGGCGTGCCCGCTGCCAATCAGGCGGCGGTCACCTCGGCTCTCTATCCTGGCGGTAACACCAACTTCATCAATTCATCGTTTGGGATCCCCTTGCTCGGTCAGAGCTACGCGGCTGGCCAGGCTCTATTTCCAGGCGCCATCCCCAACTATTCATCGCCGAACGCGACCCCGAGTCCGTCGTCCGACTGGACCGCGTACGAGCGCACCTCGGCGTTCTACGTCCAAGGCGATTACAAGAGCGAGTTGTTCGGGGTGCCGGTTACGGGCAATGTCGGCGTCCGGGCCGTTTATACGAATCTCGAATCCAGCGCCAATGAGTCGGTCACTACACGCAACTACATCGGCGCCCAGTTGTCGTCGGTGGAACAGCCTGTCACCGAGACCAACAGCTATTGGCGCTACCTACCCTCGAGCAATCTCGATTTCCATCTGCGGGACGACTTGGATCTGCGCCTGGGCGCCGGCGAAGTCATGTCGCGTCCGGAATACAATCTCACCGCGCCGCAAAACTCCATCGGTTTGACCCCCTCGACTGGTGTTTATAGTGCAACGCTCGGCGAGACCAAGCTCAAACCGATGACGGCCTGGGTCTTCGACGTAACCGCCGAGTACTACACTGCCAGTCATGGCGCAGTCTACGGCAGCGTCTTCTACAAGAAGATCAAGGACTTCATCGTCGATGCGGCCAGCAACAACGTCTCCGTACCGGGTTTCACGCAACTCTTCGACGTCTCGGGTCCGATCAATGCGCCGGGCGGCTTCGCGGAAGGTTTCGAGGCCGGCGTGAATCAGCCGTTTACTTGGTTGCCCTCACCATTCGACGGCTTGGGCGTGCAGGGGAACTACACCTACGTGGATTCTGCCTTGCAATCCGCCGGCGTCACCCCTTTGGGTCCGGAAGCGCTCAACGGTGGATTCCCGGGCAGTTCGCGTGACAACGTCAACGGCGTGGTCTATTACGAGAAATATGGCGCGAGTGTTCGCCTTGCAGTGAACTACCGCAGCGACTATTTCGAAAACTTCGGCGGCAGCGGCGATCGGACCTTCGAGCCGACCTGGACGGCCGCCGCGACCCAGGTGGACCTGACGGCATCGTATGCGATCAACCGCCATTTCTCGGTGACGTTCACCGGCGTCAACCTCAATGGCGCGGAACGTCGCGACTACATCGAAAATACGAACGTATTTCGCTCGTATGTCGAACGTCCGACGACCTACATCGTCGGCGTGCGTGGGACCCTGTAACTGCGTCGCGGCGATTTTCTTAGGCTCGAAGCCGCTGCCACTCACTCATGACGCGTCGGGGACCGATGCGTCATGAGTGAGTCGATCCTGAGGCGGGAGATTTTCGGCAAACTCCCCGCGGGAGACGAGGTCGAGCGTTTCTCGCTGCGCAATCGTCGCGGCATGGAAGTCGATATCCTGAGCTACGGCGGCATCGTGACGCGCCTCACCGCGCCCGATGCCCAAGGTCACTACGCGGATGTGGTCCTGGGTCACCGGACCTTGACCGAGTACCTCGCCAATTCTCAATACTTCGGCTGTCTCATCGGGCGGTATGCCAACCGCATTCGCAATGGTCGGCTGACGGTCGACGGCGTGCCCTATGTGCTCCGGCCGAATGCCGGCATGCATTGCCTGCATGGCGGGATTCATGGCTTCGACAAGGTGCTCTGGCGGGTGGCCGACGCGTCCGTGACCGCCGCCGGTCCGCGGGTGCGACTCGACCATGTTAGCCCGTCCGGTGAGGAAGGTTTTCCTGGAACGTTGAGCGTGTGCGCCGAATACACCTTGACCGAGGACGACAGTTTGCGGCTGGATTACACCGCCACCACGGATGCGCCGACCGTCGTGAATCTCACACAGCATAGCTATTTCAATCTGAGCGGTGCCCCCGACGTGCTCGGGCACGTGCTGCAGATCCCCGCGCAACGTTTCCTGGTCACGGATGACACGCAGATTCCGACCGGGGAACTGCGGGACGCGGCCGGCAGCCCCTTCGATTTCCAGCAACCGGTCGCCATCGGCGCGCGCATTGGTGCCGACGACGAGCAGCTCAAGATAGGCAAGGGCTATGATCACAACTGGGTGATCGACAAACCCGCGGGCGAACTAGGACTCATGGCCTCGGTGTTCGAGGCCGTTTCGGGGCGTCGCCTGGATGTCTTGTCGACCGCACCGGGACTGCAGTTCTATTCCGGTAACTCCCTGGATGGGAGCCTAAGCGGCAAGGGTCGCCGGTCCTATGGGTTTCGCTCCGGCCTCTGTCTGGAGCCGCAGGGTTTCCCGGACGCGCCCAATCATCCCGACTTTCCGTCGGCGACCCTGCGCCCGGGTGAGACTTATCGCGGCACGATCATCCATCGATTCACGACACGCTGAGGGCGTCTGGCCGTTCCGCGTCAGGCGCCCCGGTCCGCGCGATGATCAGACCGTAAAGCGTCAAGACCGTGAAGCAGCCGGCGGGCACGAAAAGCGCTAGGCGGATGAGATGGGTATGGTCCGACACGAAACCCATCAGGGGAGTGAGGATCGCGCCACCGATGATGCTCATGACGAGCAGCGAGGATGCGGTTTTCGTCAGCGACCCGAGACCTTCGAGCGAAACGGCGAAGATCGTGGGGTACATCACCGACATGAAAACCGACGTGCCGACGAGGCACCAGAGTCCGAATTCGCCGCCCACGGTCGCCGCCAGGAGGGATAGGACGATGTTGAATAGCGCGAAAATCGTCAGTATCCAAATGGGAGGAATCTGACGCATGAGCCAGCTGCCGGCAAATCGGCCGACCGTGAACGCGACGTAGTTGTAGATCAGAAAGATGACCGCGTCCTTGTCACTGCTACCCGTCTCCGCTTGGGCGTACTTGATCGTGTAACTCCAAACGCCGACCTGGGCGCCAACATAAAAGAACTGCGCGGCCACGCCGAGAAGGAATCTCCTTTTTCCGAAAAGCGAGCGTAAGGAATCCGCGAATCCAGATTCCCCGCCCGCGGAACCCTCGGTGGACGCCCTCGGGAACCGCGTCAGCAGTATCCACAAAGCCAGCAGCAAGACGACCCCGCCGATGACGAGGTAAGGCTCTTGCACCGCATGCGTCTCGCGAATGAAAAAAGCCTGACGTGCCGCGGCCGAGGCGTCGATTGATTGCGCCTGGGCGAGTTCCAAGCCGGACAATATGAACCGTTGACCGATCCAAATGCCCACGAGACAGCCGAGGGGATTGAAAGCTTGAGCGAAATTGAGCCGCACGGCGGCGCGTCGCGGGTCGCCCAGCACGGTCATGAGCGGATTCGCGGAGGTTTCCAGGAAGGCGAGTCCCGCCGCGAGAATGAACAAGGCGAGAAGAAACGGGGCATAGCGCAGCAGGGCGGCGGCCGGATAGAACGCGAAGGCGCCCAGGGCGAACAGCGTGAGTCCCAGCACGATGGCGATTTTGTAACCGAAGCGACGCATGACGGCGGCCGCCGGAATCGCGAAGAAAAAATACCCGGCATAAAATGCCGACTGCACGAAACCGGACTCCAGATCGGTCAGTTCGAAGGACTTTTTGAACTGCGGGATGAGGATGTCGTTGAGCGCGTTCGCCATTCCCCAGAAGAAGAACAGACTCGTGATGAGCGTCAAGGCAATGATCCCTGAGCGCGCCTCGTCTAGGTCGGCCGATTGAATTCTCATTTTTTTACCCGTCCCCCTATGGAATGATTCGAATGCTTTGTTCTTTCTGATTTCTCTGGATCAGAAGCGTGATGGAGCCCTGCCATTTTCTCGCCTGAAAGGCAGCCACCAGATCCGGAAGTCTTTCGATCTTGGAAACCGGCGAGGTTCCCATCTCGTTCTCGACCCCGAGGACGACATCGCCGGCCTCGAGACCCGCGAGCGCCGTGGGTGAGCCGGCTTCGACGCTCAAGATCAGCACCCCGCTGGCTTCTCCGAGTCCCGCGGCGGATTGTTCGCCGAGTGTTTCCACCGACTTGACGGTCGCGCCCATGAACAAGGTCGTCGAGCCAACTTGAAATTGCGAACTGAACAACGCCGGAACAGGTGCCGGCTTCGCGATTCGCCGCAGCCGCGCCGAGGTGACGCCGAAATTCATCGCGAAGTTGTGAAACCCGATCGCGCGTGTCTGCGCGTCTGCATGGACACGGAAATCGCCGGTCGTGGCGGAAAAGAACCGCGGCACCCCGAACACCGAATGCTGATCCGTGCCGCCGTGCTGCGCCTCGTCCAGGCCTTTGCGGGTCGTGAACAGGTTGTCATCGACGGATTTCCCCCAATGGGTCATCAGTATCGGCTGGTACGGGGACATGACGATGTTGCGTTCGAACACGTCGCCGCTATTGGCCAGCCAGACGTGGGGGTGAAAGCTGTTGTTGACGATCATGTTGTCGTAGACGACCCGGGCGTACCCCTCCCGCAGTTTGAGGCCGCCCGACAGCAGCAGGTTGTCGAAGATTCGATAGTTCGTCGAGCCATCGTCCAGGTCGATGTCCCAGCCGTGGTCCGATTGGAAACGATTATTTCGGATCACCGTCGGTGCCACGGCATCGAGAAACGGGAGTTTCGGATCCGTCGCCACCACTCTGTCGATCTCGGACCGATCGGACCGCCAGTAACGATCACGTCCCCAGGAATTGAAGGCCCCATGGTCCGAGGTGAGCAGCACGGTGTCGAATACATCGTTGTATTCGACCGTCTCTCCGCCCCAGGTACCGTCACCGATGTTGATGCCCGCACGCGGAACGTCATAAATCGTGTTGTGGGAGAGCGTGATGTTCATCGACATCGAGATTTCGATGCCGGCGGCCTGCAGGTCGCTCTCGCCGATATCATGGATAAGGTTGTCGGTGGCGTCACAGTCCCGGGGATAGTCCTCCGACGCCGGTCCGGGTGTGCGATCGAGCCGGTCCGGCGGCGTGGACTGATCGGGGTCGAAAAGCGGGTTGCGCACCGCGCGAGGAGCACCGACGAAGCTGATCGCCGTGCCGCCCAGGTTCCGGAACAAGTTGTCGCGGACGTCGATGCCCCGGGCATGACCACTGACGAATACGCCCTGCCCGCCGAGATCATGGAAGTCGGAGTTCAGGATGGCGATGTGTTCCGCATCCTGGATGAACACGGCGCCGTTCCGTGCGATTTTCCAGTCACTGCGCAGCAGTGATTCCGTCGCCTCGAAAACAGTGTCCCGTGCCCGATCGAATACGAGCCCGGTGACCAGGAAATCGTGAGCGGGCTCGTCGGCGGTGCCGATGAAACGCAGCAGGGAATCGGCCGTCGTGACTTCGAATGTTGCCCGCTCGAGATCGACGCCGGACGGCGGCTTGTAATAAAGCCGGCGCTCGCGCTTGTCGAAGAACCATTCGCGGGGAGCATCCAATTCCTCGAACAACCCCTCCACCATGCGGTAGCGGGGGTGGGGGCCCTCATTGGGGGGCGATGTGCGATTGTTCGCCAAGGCCTCCCCCAGCCGTACCGTACCGTCCGCGTTCAAACCGGCGATGCGAAAGACGATTCCGCCCCACCGGGCGTTGTGCAGCGCTCTGACGTCGCCGTCCTCCGGGTGCGCCCACTTCGATGCGTGGGCCACGGACAGCGCATCGGCCGAATAGCCACTGAGCGGCTGAAGCGAGGCATCGAAATTAGGGTATCTGGCGAGAATTTCGCGATGGCCGTCCACCCACAACTGATCGAAACCGTCCATGTCCACCGGTGCGACCCAGATTCCGTCTTTGTACGGTTTCCATCGCGGATAGATTTCGACCGCGCCTCGAAGCTCCGACTTTCGCGCCATGCTTGCGGAAACAACGGTCGGGTGTTGAGGTGTGCCCGATAGATCCGATCCGAACACGACCGGCGCATCCAGATACAGCGGACCCGCCGCGAGGGTGAACTTCAAACGTGCCGAAGGATCGACCTTGCGGATCGATCGAGCGAAATTTACCGCCTCGTCGAGCGAAGGGAACCGATAACGGTGATTATTTCGGGCTCCTCCGATGTCCAGCGTCACGGCAGCGGCGGAAGAGTCCTCGCTCCGCCGGGACGCCGCGTCGGTGCTGATTTGCGTAGCCGGACTCGCCTCAGCGGCCGCGGAGGCCAGCAACAGCGCACCGGCCGCCAAGAGATTCAGATTGCGCCATTTCACGCTCGATGGTCCGCGCTCAAGAGCCCGCTGGAAATCTCGCCGGCGGCGCGAACGAGATAGTCCGTCGATTCCTTCAATGATCTGACCGGAGAAGTCGAATCGAGGAAAGGCACCGTCAGGGCGGCCGCGGCGATGCCGTTACGAAGGATGGGCGCCGAAATGTCGGTGACCCCGCCAACGAATTCGCTCGCTTGCTTGCCGTGGCCTTTCTTGCGGATCCGCTCGGCCTTGGCGCGGAATGCGTCGAGCTCCGCCTTGGCCGG
>Ga0116226_10006946_pt1 | contig 10197 bp, 10 predicted proteins | sample S1TSphfallax_FD_89692 | JGI IMG/M metagenome (GOLD analysis project Ga0116226, IMG submission 89692) | Host-associated microbial communities from peat moss isolated from Minnesota, USA - S1T2_Fa - Sphagnum fallax MG | ecosystem: Host-associated > Plants > Peat moss > Unclassified | place: USA...
ACTTTCTTTTGGAACTGCAAGCACTTTCGCCAGAAGAAGTCCCCGTGAACTTCCTCAACCCACGCCCGGGTACGCCCTTCGGGGATCGGTCGACCGTCGAGCCGATCGAGGCTCTGCGTTTCGTCGCGCTCACGCGCCTCGCGATGCCGCGCGCGCTCGTGCGCTTCGCGGGCGGACGCGAAGTCACGTTGCAGGGCTTGCAGAATCTCGGCATGCTGAGCGGCGCGAGCGGACTCGTGCTCGGCAATTACTTAACCACCGAAGGTCAACCGGACGATCGCGATTTCCGCATGCTCGAAGAACTCGGCTTCGAAGTCCTCGCGTAGCGCCGCGTCGTCGCTCATGCTCTTCAGGTTCGTGTAAAGGGGTTCTCCACCAGGACGCCCGCGATCGTTTGGCCGTCGTTCAGATCCTCCGATAGCAGTTTCGTCGCACCGGACGCTGCCGCAGCTGCGACGATGAGAGCGTCCCAAAAACCGATTTTTGCTTCGTCTTCGATCTGAAACGCGGCGTCTATCTCCCTTGCGGTCATGCCGATGCACCAAGGTGTGTACGCTTCGACCACGGCACGCGCGGATTTCTTCGGTAATGGTGTCGGGATTTTTCGCGTGACCGTCACGTAAAACTCTTGGAGTACCTGGGGGCTTATGACGCCAAAGCCCTCGGTCCAAAGTGCTCGTAGGGCCGCTCGAGCGACATCGTGCTTTCCCTGCGCGTCGACGTCGTGAGCGTAGACGAGGACGTTCGTATCGACGAACGTCTTATCGCTCATGGAGCTCCGAACGGCTCGCGATAGGCGTGCCGCCGAGATGAAATCCCTTGTCGAGCAAAGCGAACGCCTGCGTCTTCGCTCGTTCGTACGTCTCGTCGCGGTCGACTAAAGCTTCGATCTGTTCTGTAATCAATGCACTGATCGATGTCCCGCGCCGCGCGGCTACGATCTTGGCTTTGATTACCGCGTCCTTGCCGAGACTTACGGTAATATTCTGTTTCACGTAAATACGTGTAGCACGTGCTGCACGTGGTGTCAATCGTTCCGCTAGGGCGCTTTGGTCGGCGGATTGCAGGCTGGGAGCGTCGTGACGCCCGTTTGCGGATCCGTGTACTTCAGCACGATCTGCACCGCGACCGGGTAGCGTGTCACGTCCGTGCCGGGCGGCGGTTCCTGAACGGGAATGCCGCCGTCGCCCGTGACGGGCGCGTCGTCGCGGAACGGATTTTCTTTCGCGCCCGGATAGACGAACGGGTACGGAAAGCGATCGACGTCGACCGTTCCGTCGCGTAGCACGATCTTCGCGAGCACGAACTGGAGCACGGTGCCGTCTTTGCGGTAGCCGACCTGCGCGGGCAAGAGATAGATGTCGCCGCACGGCGCGAGGTTCGCATCGCCGCCGTTCCCGCTTCCGGCGCGCGCGCTTCCCGTTCCCGTGCCGCCGAGGCCGGAGTCCCCGCGTCCGGCACCCGCGCCCGTTCCCGCTCCGCCATTTTGCTGGCCCGCGTGCGCGGCGTTCGCGAGCGAGATCGCCGGCGCGTGCCGGATCGGATGCGTCGCGTGCGTGACGTGTTTGTGCGCCGCGGCTCCGCCCGAATGGAGGTGAGGCGTTGCGGCGGCCTGTGGTGCCGGTGCGCGCATGGCGAACTGCGGCGCGAGCGTATAGTGCGGCTTCGGCGTGATCAGCGGTTTCGGAGTGTTACGAGGTTTCGGGGTTTGCCGCGCGATCGTCACCCGTTGTGCGATCGTTTGCGGCTGCGATGCGTCCTCGCGTCGCGCGGGGATTAGGGATGCGGCGACGAGGTGAATCGCAAGCGCGACGACGACGGCGATGGCGAAGCGCCTCGAAAACGTCGCATCGACGCGGCTTCTCGCGTCAATCGGCGGCTTGGGCTCCGTAGGTCTTGACGTACCACTGATGGATCTGCTCCTGGGTCGGATAATTGCCGGTCGTACGGTAGTAGTACGCTTTGTACGAGGCTTGCCGCCGGTCCGTCTCTTCGTCTTCCTCGACCTTGAGATGCTTCTTGTGGTTATAGTTCGTAATGCCGAGCGCCGCGGCAGCCGCGGCTCCGAGCAGAACGACGTTGCGGAACACGGCGCCCGTATCCGCACTCGCGGGCGCGGCGCACGGGACGACGAGGACACTGGCGAGCACGGCCATCCCGACCAATTTCTTCATGACAAGCCTTTCGAAAGCGGTGCTTTGACGGTACTCTTCAGTATCGTATAGCTGGCAGCCTGGCGCCCTGGCAGGGCGGAGATATCGGTAGGAGAAGCGCTTCCGCGTGAAGCTTTCGGTCGAAATCGAGTCTCTGATCCGCGCCATTCCGGACTTCCCGATTCCGGGGATTTTGTTCCGGGATATCACGCCCGTTCTCAAGGACGCGGGCGGCTTCAAGGCGGCGATCGATCTATTCGTCGAGCGCTTCAAACACGAGAAGATCGATCACATCGTCGCGATCGAGGCGCGCGGCTACATGCTCGGCGCGCCGCTCGCCTACGCGCTCGGCACGGGCTTCGTTCCGGTGCGCAAGCCCGGCAAATTGCCGGGCACGAAGCACGTCGAGGAATACGCGCTCGAGTACGGCACGAACTCGCTCGAGATCCACGACGATGCCGTCGGCCATGGCGAGCGCGTGCTGGTGGTCGACGATCTACTCGCGACTGGCGGCACGGCTGCCGCCACGGGACGGCTGCTCGCGAAGCTCGGTGCCGACGTCATCGGCTACGCGTTTCTAATCGAGCTTGCGGCCCTGAGCGGGCGCGCCGCGCTGCCGGGAGCCGTGGTAACGTCTTTCATCGAATACTAGGAACGACGAAACCTTTGCCCGCGTCGGGCGAATCCGATGGACACCCGAAATCGGTCTATGGCATCATAGGCGGAATCTGATGCCAACGCCCCATATCGACGATCTGATTGCGAAAGTCCAATCGTACGACCCCACGATGGAAGCGTCGTGGCTTCGCGGCGTCTACGAGCTGGCGGACACGGCCCACGACGGGCAGCACCGCGCATCGGGCGAGGACTACATCGAGCATCCGATCGCGGTCGCTCGGATTCTCGCGGATATGGAGATGGATCGGGCGACGATTGCGGCGGCGATCCTCCACGACGTGGTCGAGGATACGGTCGTCACGAGCGACGAGGTTTCGGCGAAGTTCGGCCCCGAGATCGCCCAATTGGTCGACGGGGTCACGAAGCTCACGCGGATCCCCTACCAGTCGAAAGAGGACGCGCAGGTCGAGAATCTGCGTAAGATGTTCATGGCGATGGCACGGGACATTCGCGTGATCATCATCAAGCTCGCCGACCGGCTCCACAACATGCGCACGCTCGCGAGCCTGCCCGCCGCCAAGCAGCAGACGATCGCGAAAGAAACGATCGAGATCTACGCGCCGATCGCGCACCGTCTCGGTATTTGGAAGATCAAGTGGGATCTCGAGGATCTCTGCTTGCGGTATCTCGATCCCGAAGCGTATCGCGATATTTCGGAGCGCGTTGCGAAGAAGCGCGGCGAGCGCGAAGCGGCGGTCGAGAGCGTCGTCGGACTCCTGCGCTCGCAGTTCTCCACGCTCGCGATCGAAGCCGAGGTCACGGGCCGACCGAAGCACTTCTATTCGATCTATTCGAAGCTGCAGAAGGGTCGCGACTTCTCGACGATCTACGATCTGACCGCGGTTCGCGTGATCGTCGATACGGTCAAGGACTGTTACGGTACGCTCGGCGTCGTGCACTCGATTTGGAAGCCGATTCCGGGGCGCTTCAAAGACTACATCGCGATGCCGAAGCCGAACATGTATCAGTCGTTGCACACGACGGTCGTGGGCCCGGGCGGCGACCCGCTCGAGATTCAGATTCGCACGCTCGACATGCATCGAACGAGCGAATACGGTATTGCGGCGCACTGGCGCTACAAAGAGGGCGGCAAGTCCGACCAATTCGAGAATAAGCTCACCTGGCTCCGTTCGTTGCTCGAGTGGCAAAACGACATGCGCGACTCGCGCGCGTTCATGGAAAACCTGAAGCTCGATCTCTTCGAGAACCAGGTTTTTATTTTTTCGCCGAAAGGCGACGTCTACTCGTTGCCCTCGGCCGCGACGCCGCTCGACTTCGCGTTCCAAGTGCACACCGATGTGGGCAGCCACTGCGTCGGCGCCAAAGTGAACGGCAAGATCGTTCCGCTCGACTATCAACTCAAGAACGGCGATATCTGCGAGGTCCTGGTCAATAAGAGCTCGCGCCCGTCGCTGGACTGGCTCGCGATCGTTCGTACCTCTGGCGCGAAGCACAAGATCAAACAGTGGTTCCGCAAGGACCGTAAGGACGAGAACGTCCTCGTCGGCCAAGAGTCGGTGGAGCGCGAACTCGCGCGCGAACACATGCGCCCCGACGCCGCTCGCGGCGAGGTGATCGAGAAGATCGCGAAACGCATGAACTACGCGAGCGCGACCGATCTCTTCGCCGCGATCGGATTCGGCGACGCGTCCGCGGTCTCGGTCGTCACGAAACTCAAAGACGAAGCGAAGGCCACGAACAACCTCATCGACATCTCCGCGCTGCAACGCCCGGCGCTGCCCCCGCGACGCGTCGCGCGGAACTCCAGCGGCATTCGCATTGCGGGCGTCGACGACGTGCTCGTGCGGCTCTCGAAGTGTTGTAGCCCGGTGCCCGGAGATCCGATCATGGGTTACGTGACGATCGGTAAGGGCGTCTCCGTGCACCGTGCCGACTGTCCGAACGTCGCGTACATGTCGGCGACGCCGGAACGCATTCTCCAAGCCTCGTGGGCCGATAGCGAGACCGCGACGCACTCCGTCGATGTGGAAGTCGAAGCGCTCGACCGCGCGGGCTTACTGCAAGACGTGATGGGCGTCTGCTCCGAATACAAGACGTCCGCATCGTCCGTGACCGCGCGCGTCAAACGCGATTCCGCGTTAATAAGCCTGACGCTGCAGATCAACAACCTCGATCACTTGCACAAGGTCCTCGAGAAGCTCCGCACGCTACGCGACGTGCGCAACGTATACCGCGTGACCAAGCGTGAGGCTCGCGCGAGCGGCTGACCAGGTCGCGTCTAGGGCTCGAAATTTGCTGCAAAGAGATAGTAACCGACGACAGGCTGGCAGCGAAAGAGGTCGGGCGAGTAACGTGTCTTCGTTGCCGTACTCAACGCCGATGCGTCCAGATAATCGTTACCGCTCGAGCGGAAAATGCTCGCTTCGGCGACCGATCCGGTTGCCGTCAGCTTAACTTTCACCAAAACGCGGCCCGTGACTCCCGCGCGCTGTGCAGATCGCGGGTAAAAGAGCTCCGCCGGATCTCCGGCGATCGCCGCAGATTTGTACGGATGCTTGCACGTCAACGTGGCGCTCTCGCCGACGACTTTGGCAGGCGACACCGGCTGTGGCACGGAGTTTAGCTCGTCGAACGCTTTTTTTGCGTCGGGATCGGTTGAGAGATCGTCGGGAAGGTGGAAGTAATCGATGCACCGTCCTGCATCGTCCGCTACGCCAAAATCTATTTCGACATCGACAAGTTTCTCAGCCCCCGGATTGAGGATAGTGATCGGATCCGAACGATAGTCCGAAGCACCGACCTGTTTCGTCGCCGAGATCGGGAGCTGCACAGCGTAAGTGTCCATCGCCGTATACAACGAGACGGAGATGATGCCCGCCCACGGCATGCTTCTATCGAACGTCGCGACGTACGTCTTGCCGTCTCGCGTAGCTAAGACTTGCGTCTCCGGGCAAACCGAAGGTGTCGTGTCGGTCGGTGCGGCGGTCGGCGTCGGGTCCGCGGCGGCGGCGCTGCGAAAGCTCACGGTTACTGCGGCGAGCGACAGCAATGCAAATATCGGGCGAACAGAAAATCGCATGACGCGATGTGCCTAATTCGGTGAATCGTTTCCTGCGACGACCGCAGGAGCGCGCGCTACCGAGCGACCCCAAAGAGTACTTTGTAAATGAAGCTTCCGGAGATCGGTTCGCAGCGAAATATTGGCGGGTGGTAGCGCGTCGCTGCTGCGGAATTGAGTGCCGAGCGGTCGAGAATACTGCTTCCGCTCGAACTGTAGATCGAAAGATCCGTGACGGCACCGGTTGGGGCGAGCGTCACCTTCACGAGCGTCGTTCCCGTTTGGCCGAGTTCTCGCGCCATATCGGGATAGACGGGCATCGCCGGCTCGCCATCGATCCTGGCCGTTGCGTATGCCGTCTTGCACGTTAACGCCGAGCTCTCGCCCACGACCTTGAGGAGCGGAACCGGAGGCCGTGCCGGATCGAGGGCGGCGAACGCTGCGTTCGCATCGATGTCGGTGTCCGAGTACTTGCCAATCGGCAAGTGGACGACGCAGCCGCCCGGGACTTGCGTATCGTTAAACGTGAGTTCGACGGCTTCGAACGGATCGCTCGACGGGTTGGCGATCGTAAAAGGGAGTGACCGATACCCCCCGCTTCTTGCCGGTAACGCGATCGCGATCGGTACGTTGGCGCCATACGTTGCCGACGCCGCATAGATCGTCATGTTCACCGTGCCCGAGTACGCGTTCTGATCAGAAAATTCGGCGACGTACGTCTTTCCATCGCGCGACGTGAAAACCGATACGTCCGGGCACGCCGGCTTCGTGCTTGTTCCGAGTGAAGGCGGTGCGGACGCGGACGACGCGGCGAACGCCGGCATATGAAAACCCGCGAGAGCGGTTGCGGCAACGAATGCGGAAGCTGCGCGTGAGAGAAGACGCATGACGCATTGTCTCGGAATGTGAGGACGATATCCTGCGGTTTCATCGCGCGATCGCACGTAGATGTGAATCTTCGGACCACGCGAATTTACAGCGCCGAAACGGAGCACCACGAGTTCCATTCGAATTGTCGTCTTCGGAGGATGTTCATGAGCGATTATGATTACATCGTTGTCGGTGCCGGTTCGAGCGGCTGTGTGATCGCCGCGAGATTGTCGGAGGATGCGGCGACGTCGGTCTTGCTCATCGAAGCGGGTGGTGAAGATACCAACCCGGACATTCACGTGCCGGCCAACGCGTGGAGCGTGTGGATGACGGCCGACGATTGGGGCTACACGACCGTGCCGCAGCCGGCTGCGGCGAATCGCTCGCTGTATCTGCCGCGCGGAAAGGTGCTCGGCGGAAGCAGCTCGCTCAATGCCATGATCTATATCCGCGGCAATCGCACCGATTACGACACGTGGGCCTATCTCGGCAATCCGGGTTGGGACTATGCGAGCGTTCTCCCGTACTTCAAGAAATCCGAAGACTATCACGGCGGCGCGAGTCCGTATCATGGCACTGGAGGCCCGCTCACCGTTTCGACGATGACGCCGAATCCGCTCACGGAGGCGTTCATCGACGCGGCGCTCGGCGTCGGGTTGGCGCGTAACGACGATTTTGCGGGCGAGAGCACGCTCGGCGTCGGCCTATGCGACATGACGGTACGTGATGGAAAACGTTGCAGCGCGGCCGCGGCCTTTTTGCGCCCCGCCTTGGGCCGACCGAATCTCACCGTGTTGACGGGAGCGCGCGCACACCGGTTAGTGATCCGCGACGGCCGTTGTACCGGTGTCGAATTCGAACGCGCGGGTGAACGGCGATCGGCCTCGGCATCGGCCGAAGTCATCGTCTGTAGCGGCGCGCTTGCGTCACCGCAACTCTTGATGCTCTCGGGAATCGGAGATGCGGCCGCGCTGCGAGCGGTCGGAGTCGCGTGTCTCGTCGACTTGCCGGGCGTCGGGCAGAATTTGCAAGACCATCTTCTCACGTTCGTCATTCACGAAGCCGCGCAACCGATTCCCGAAGCGCAAAACAATATTCTCGAGGCACATTTTTTCGCGAAGAGCGATCCGCGTTTGCCCGGGCCCGACCATCAACCGCTGTTCATGAATAACGCCCCGCCGCTTCCGACGATCGACATCCCGCCGAATTCGTACGCGCTCGCGCCGGGCATCATTCGGCCGGCGTCGCGTGGCGAGGTTCGCTTGACCGGCAACGACGCGAATGCGCCATTGCATATCGATCCGCGCTTCCTCAGCCAAGAGGCCGACGTTCGCGCGCTGCTGCACTCGCTCGAAATGTCTCTCGAGATCATGCATGCGAAGGCGCTCGCTCCGTGGCGTAAGCGGGAGGTCACGCCCGCGCTCTCCGGGCGTGAGGCGCTCACGTCGTACCTTCGGGAAACGTGTGAGACCTACCATCACCAAGCGGGCACGTGTAAGATGGGCGTCGATGCCGAGAGCGTCGTCGACCCGGAGCTGCGCGTCTACGGCATCGAGGGTCTGCGAGTTGCCGACGCATCGATCATGCCGAACGTGATCAGCGGGAACACGAACGCCGCCGCGATCATGATCGGCGAGAAGGCGGCGGATCTCATTCGCGGCAAGCGCGCCGAAGCGGCCCCGTCGCTCGCGTACGCTCGGTAAGGAGCCTACGCGCTTCCCGTCACGAAATCTACGACGCTCGCGACCACGTCGGGATCGCGAAGAATGCGCGTGTGGCCGAGCCCATCGACGAACGTGACGCGCGCGTTCTCCCAGACGTCAGCGATCTTCGTGGCGTTCGTGGAATCGCAGACACGATCGTCACGCGAGTGCACGATGAGGAGCGGAACGTTCAGAGTCGCAGCATTTCTCCGAATATCGAGCGGCGCCACGTCGACTCCGTTTTCGGCGAGCGCGGCAACGACCGCGTCGCCCTCGACGCCATGTTGTTCCGCGTAAAAACGTGCGAACGCGGCGTAGCGTAGCGGCGGCGCGACGAACGCGACGCGCCGAAGCGATGCGCCCGCCGCCAGTGCCAGGGCCGTCGTCGCGCAACCGACGGAATGGGCGATGACGGCATCCACGTCGCCTGTTGCAGCGATCACGTCCTCGAGTGCCGATGCGAGATCCGGCAGCGAGGCACGTTCGCCCGCGGTCTCGCCGTGCGCGGGAAGATCGAAGGTGACGACGCGTCGGTCGCGCGCGAGGAGCGGCGCGACGAACGCGTCCATATCGAGGTGGTCCGCTTCCCAGCCGTGCACGAGCACGACGGCCGGCCCCGTGCCGACCGTCCACGTCACGATCGGGCCGTAACGCGCGGCGGTCGTCTCACGGCGATCCCACGCGATCGTGCTGGGACGTGGCGCACGACGGGTCGGCGTGAGAAGGGCGCGTGCGACCTCGCGGGCGCGATCGGTGACCTGCACGGTTCGAAGTTCCTCCATCATTCGGCGGCTATGGCCGCCGTGTCGACGCGCGTCTTGAGCGGCACGAGAAAGAAGACGGCGATCAGCGCGCTCGCGGCGACGGGTACCAACATGAAGAATGCATCCGCGAAACCGGCATTCGATGCCTGTAACGCGAGGATTCGCGCGATCTTTGCGAGCGCGTGCGGCGTCGCGAGCAGATCGTGAAGGAGCGGGTTGCTGAGCGTCGCGACACCGCGATTGATATCCGAGTGGAACGACGTACGGCGGTCGAAAATCGTGACGAGCAGCGTGCTCGAGATCGATCCGCCGAGTTGCACGGAAAGGCTGATGAACGAACTCGCCTTCGGCCCGTCGATCGGCTTCACCGTCGCATAGACGCTCGTCAGGAGTGGCACGAGCAGCATCGACTGCCCGATGCCGCTGATCACGAGCGGGAGAAACAGCGATCCAGAGTCGCTTTCGGGCGTCATCCGCAGAGAGAGCATTGCGAAGCTGATTGCGCTCAGTGTGAAGCCCATCGTCAACAATATCCGCGAGTCCATGCGTGCGGCGAGGCGTGCGACGAATGGCGTGACGAGTAGCACGGGCACGGCGCGCACGAGGATCAAAATACCGGCCATCGTGGCGGTAAAGCCGAGAACGTTCTGCACGTACTGCGGGAGAAGGACGACGGGCCCGAACACGACCATGCCCAGGAGAATTGCGATCGGAACGCCCATTCGCACGTTGCGATAGCGGAACACGCGCAGATCGACGATCGGGTTCTTCGTGCCGTACAGTTCCCAGATGACGAATGCGATCGCACCGATGACGAATGCGACGAAGAACATGACGATCTGCGAATCGTCGAACCAGTCGTTGCGTTCGCCTTCGTCGAGGACGTACTGCATCGAACCGAGCGAAATCGCTAATAGCGCAACCCCGAGCGCATCGAACGGAATGCGTCGCGGGGCGGCCGGGTCTTTGAGCATCACGAGGACGACGATCGCGGCGAGCGTGCCGGGGAC
>Ga0116226_10006947_pt1 | contig 10197 bp, 5 predicted proteins | sample S1TSphfallax_FD_89692 | JGI IMG/M metagenome (GOLD analysis project Ga0116226, IMG submission 89692) | Host-associated microbial communities from peat moss isolated from Minnesota, USA - S1T2_Fa - Sphagnum fallax MG | ecosystem: Host-associated > Plants > Peat moss > Unclassified | place: USA...
CCCCCCCCCCCAACATCATCACATCATCCCCATTTTGCTATCATCCTTGAGTGTTGTCCCCATTGTCCTTGTCTTCTTGTCATCGTCCCATCATCCCATCATCATCCCCATTTTACTATCATCCTCAAGCGTTGTCCCCATTGTCCTTGTCATCTTGTCATCGTCCCATCATCCCATCATAATCCTCGTTTTGCTATCATCCTTGAGCATTGTCCCCATTGTCCTTGTCATCTTGTCATCGTCCCATCATCCCATCATCATCCCCATTTTGCTATCATCCTCGAGCATTGTCCCCATTGTCCTTGTCATCTTGTCATTGTCCCATCATCCCATCATCATCCCCATTTTGTTGTCATCCTCAAGCGTTGTCCCCATTGCCCTTCTCATCTTGTTATTGTTCCATCATCTCATCATCGTCCCCATCATTTCACATCATTGTTCCCATGGTCTTGTTGACAACCATGTTGTGCCCATTGTCCCTCCACCATTCCCCATTTTTCATGTCATTGTCTTGACATTTTCCAATGTAGTTTAAACCAAATTGAAACATGCCCCAAATTAGAATGCCCTACGCCAAGCTTTTTTTTTCAACTAAAACATCCAAATAAGGACAACTTGGCAAATTAACATCCATCTTTGAATGTCATTAATGGACATGGAAATTGCAACCCTACATTCTTGGCCATTCAAGTAGATTTATCACATGTGACAATTTGCCACATGATCAAACACATAATTAAGATTTAAAATTTAATTTCTTGCTTAAATTTAGTCTTACCTTCTCCTTGTCTTGGAATAAATACAAGGATGCACTATTACATGCAACATTTGATAAAGTTCCAAGTGTACCCACTAAAAGATGTAACTTTGGAAAAGGACGAAATATTCACAAAAAAAAAAACCCCCCCAATTTTTGTGATTTGAATAAAATACATGATTTTTAAAAATGGAGAATTAGAGCTTGCTTGGAACAAATCATGAGAATGCACAAAAGAAAGGTAGCAAGGTTGGTGCCAAGAGCTTCAAAAAGCTAGACTTTTTAGGAAAATTTATGAAAAATAAATTGCATAAGAGATGGCCTAGAAGAGAAAAATGGAGGATGTCATGGCAAAAATATTTTCAAATTTCATTGTTTTTAATAGGAATTTTAGCTAGCTCATTGTACGAAATTTGGGAAAAAGGTGATGCGCATTTCTAAAGGTTGTGAATGCTAGCCATTACAAGAAAAGATGGTTTATTTTATTACAAAATTTTGCTCTAGAATATTTCTTTACAAATTCATTAAAAAAATCATCTAAGATCATTTTGGACCAGTCAATTTCAACATGTCCAATATGACTATGGTCATTTTGACTAGTAGGGCAAAGGACCATTTGATTGGTCAAGTCTCTACCCAAATTTAAATCATTTAATTTAGGGTGAATACTCAACAATAATATTTAATGATAGATAGGTAATAAAAAAGGTGTAAATTGGTTGTAAAAAGGTAAGGAACTAAATAGTAAATGGTAGTTTAACTTAGATTACCCTACCTAACCTAGCCATCTATGCATGTACATAGATTGCAAATATGATTATAAGGAGTTTCACCTTTCACTTCCATGATGAGAAACTAACACTTTAATTAATGGACCACACTTTATATAAAATAACAATTCTTTTCAACTTATTTATTGAACACATGGTTTTTTTTTAATGAACTCTTTCAAAAACACACATTAATAGATTCTTTTGAATTTTTGGTTTCTCTATCATGCATGTTTTTTTTGGTTATTTTCCCTAACATATTGCCTAGTTTTTTTTTTAGTATTTATTTCTTCCTTAAGGTTGTTATTTTCTTTGTGTATGTTGTTCGTGAGATTAATATTGCAACAATTAACATCATGAATGTAGTTGACAAAAGATGATCTTGTCTTGAGAAGTTAATGAATATGAAGACATACTTGAATGGCATTTTAATTGTTTATTAATTGATTATGCAAAATATCTAGCTATATTGTTGATTTATCCTTGTTGTAGAGTTATCGTGATTGTTACAAATCAATAATTTATGGGCCCACGCAAATGGTACTTAATAAAAATTAAATTAAATTAACATAGATAGATATTTAGGCAATATTTAGGAATAGGACTTTCTACCCTTGAGATAACAAATGAGTACAAAATTAAAAAGTATGGCAAGATTCTATTTGTGCAACGCAATTGATTGGAAATTACTCAGTCCTTTGCTTATGAGTAAAAATGTAATATAAATGTGGAATAAACTCATTAACATGTTTCAGTTGAAGGCAATTGAAAACATTAATCATTTTTAGCAACAAAATTATAAATGCAAGATGATCAAAGGAGTCACCATATTTAATTTAGTTGGAGAGGTTAAGTTCATTGCATGTTAGTTAGTTATGTGCTCTCAACAATACTACATTTGATGAAAGTATATACTAAATTTATTGGATTGTTACAATCATCTTGTTATATCGTGGGATAGTGTAACTAGTTTTGAAACTCTTAAAAGAAAAAGACAAACTTAAGAGGCACTTGGATTTTGAAATAGAAGGAGAGGTTGCCATGACATTCTATGCTAACAAATTCAAAAGGAGTTGTAGTATCCAAGGCTGAAAAGGCAATGGGAGTTCCCGACCTTGACCTCTATTCACTTTTGAACAAAGACAATACTGTCACATGAAAATTCTAGAATTGAATAATCAAATGAAATCTTTCAATTGTGGGGAAATTGGCCACTAGGAACAAAAATGTCTTAAACGAACTTATGAAGAACATTAAAAAAATGAAATGGAAAATACATTGTTAGGCAAGTGACCTTCTTAGCTTGATAATGATTTGGAGGTTTTTGTGGTGAATGATGTTTTTGATTCTTAGATTATACCTCCAAATGTGAATTGTCATTTTTACAAGCATTTATTACCAACAATTGGGAGAGACTTATGTTTAAGAACATCTTGTATGTTCTTGGATTTGGTCACAATTTGTTTCCTATAATAAAAGCTACAATGAGGAATGTTAACACAATTTCCAATAAGGAGCGTTGTCAAATGTGGTGCAAGGACCGACTCATCATGTAAGGTAGCCTAAAAGGTATGATGTATGTATTTCAAGTCAAAATGATTGTTTATATTGATCAAGCAAACTTTGTAGCATATTTTGTTACAAGTTCACATTTTGATGAAATATAAACTCTTGTAATGTGGCACACAAAATCAGACCATTTACTTCATGACATGATCAGATCAAATTTTCAAACCAACATGATTGATGGATTGTCTCTTGTAGTAACAAAGGACACAAATTTTTTGTTATGTGAAAGATGTGTTATGGCAAGCAACATTATCAAACATTTCCTACCAATATTGTGCACAAGAAGGCATACATTTTAAGTGAATTAATTCATGTGAATCTTTGTGGCCCCATGAATGTAACATGTATTAATAGTTATTTGTATTTTTTCCTTTTCAAGGATGATTATATTAATTATCATATCATATTTTATGTTCAACACAAATCTCAAAACATTTGAATGTTTGTATGTTCAAGCGAATGTAGTTCCACGATAAAAATTCTATAACTACATTTCACAACAATTGTGGAGGTGAATTTATGAGCAAATAGGTTGTTGAATTTTTCGAAATAACATTTGTCATGAATGTACAACCTACACACTTGAACACAATTCAATAGCAGAAAAAAAAAAACAACTGCACTATTATGTGAGTAACTCACAACATGTTACACTACAATGGAATTCATTTTCATTTCTAGGTTGAAACTATTCACATTATGATTTACATATTCAATTGGAATGGAATTCGTCTTCTTAATGGCATCACACCATTTGAAGTGTGGAGAGGTACAAAACCTTTTGTTGCTTACATACATATTTTTGGGAATGCATCTTTTGTACATGTACCCAAAGTATTTTGTAAGAAGCTTGATGTTAAAAGTAAAAAAGGTTTCTTTTTTGGTCATTCTAATCAGAATAATGCCTATCAAATTTGGGATTTTGATAAACATGCAATTGTTATCATTCACCATGATTTGTTCAACAAGGCCTCATTCATGTCAACAACTTTTGACAAATTTTCAACAACAACAATTTTTTTTTCCCTAATTTTTTTTCAAGAACAATTGATCCATAAGATCTACATGTTTATCTAGGAGTTTTTGGAGCTTTTCATGACATCAATTTTTCATGAGCAATTTCTTCCCATGACATGACTACTAATTTGGTAATTGATTTGGCGGTTTATTTGCCAATTTGTATTGAAATATTTCGACCACAATTGCAAAACTTAGTGCCATCATTATTAGGTTGATCGAGACATCAATCATAACAATATGGTGATTGGGTTTGTATTGCACACACATGGAAGTTATTCATGTTTCACAAAAACAAAACATTGGAAGTAAGCAATGGAAAAGAATTCCATTTTTTCCCCCAAAACCACATTTGGGATCTTGTTAAATTCTTTTTTCGCAAAAAAATTGTCAAATGTAAGTTGGTTTTTAAACTCAAAACCAATGTTGATGGTGTTAATCAATGTTATATAACATGACTTGTTGTTAAAGGTTGTTTTCAATGTTTTGTTTTTTATTTCATTGAAACTTACTCTCTTATGGTTCATTTTGAGAACAAATTTACATTATTTTCTCTATCACAACAATTGAAAATATGGAAGTCATGTGCAGTTTGACATCAAGATAACTTTTATTCATAGTGAAATTGACAAAAACAACTACATGGTTCAAGCTCTAAAGTTTGAAGACCAAAAATTTCTTCAACATGTTTACCATTTGAAAAAGTCAATATATGGCTTGCATCAAACATCACGCATTTGGAATTGCAAATTTCACAAGTTTTTTTCCACAAATAAAGTACAGGAAACTTTTGCTAATTTGTGTGTTGATGTTTATGTCACAAATCCAAAGCTTATTGTCACATTTTTTGTTGAAAATGATGAATTGATTTGTTGCGTAAATTTCTTATGCTTCAAACAAATTCTTGATCCTATGAATGATGTTTTTGAAACCACCATTGGTTCATTTGAAATTTATATAGGGCTTCACATTCATAGAAATCGACCTCAATGTCAACTTTATCTGGATCAACATTTGCAAGTTTAGTTTTGACAACTCAACACCAACTAACATACCAATTGATTTTAATATTCATTTCAATGCAATAACAAACATTGTAGATGATATAGAACATGATTTTCCATACAAAAAAATGATTAGGAACTTACAATTTATTAATATTAACTTTTTTTCTTTATATTTCATTCCTTGTTAATTTATTAAGTTTTCTTCATTGTCAACGCATTCTGACATTGTTAATTTCAAGAAGATTTTCAAATATTTAAAGGGACATCAAATCAATCTTGATGTTTAAAACCCAATCAACACTCAAATGTTTTCATCGCCTATAGTGAAATAGATTTTACAATTGATGTTAATGATTACAAGTCATGTTTTTGTTTTGTTGTTTTTATGGACCAATTGCTTTGGGAAACCACAAATAAGAAATTACAACCATATCAATGGTAGAATTTGAATACATTGTTACTTACATTGCCACCAAAGAAATCATGTGGATGCGACAATTATTATCAAATTTAGGGTATCCATAGTTTACTTCTATTCATTTTTTTTGTAGAAACCAAAATTCAATTCATGTGATACACAATCCAAAATTTCACAAACGAACAAAACATATTGATGTTAAATTCCATTTCATTTGAAAAAAAATGTTTGTTAACATCACAAAGTATTATGTTTCCATGACTAACCAAGTTGTAGATCTTTTCATAAAGGCATTACAAAGTGACCGATTTTATCAACTTTGCACTTTACTTGGCATGGTTTCATTATAAATTTTTTCAATTCATGAGTGGGAGAATTGCATATCTATACATGCCAAAGTGAAGTTCTTGTTAAGTGGGAATTTTGAATGAATTTTGTCAAAAACACACATTGGCGTATTCTTTTGCATTTTAATTTTTTTGTCATGAATGTTTTCTTTCATTTGCTTCCTAGGTGTTTTTCCCAACTTATCTTTTTGGTATTTACTTCCTTGAGGTTGTTACTTTCCTTGTTTATGTTGTTCATGAGATTAATGTTGCAAGGGTTTGTACTATGAATGTAGTTGATAGAAAATGATGGTTTTGAAAAACTAATGAATGGGAAGACATACTTGAATGTTTCTTGATTGATTGTTCAAAATACATGGGTATCTTATTGATGTTCTCCTTGTTGTAGAATTTTCATGGTTTCTATACATCATTATATTTCACATCTTGTTGTACAATATTTACATAAGTAAAAAATAAGTTACATAATAGATAAATAAGTTGTTCAAATAGGTAGTGTAAATATATGTTTAAAAAACCTCCCCTAAAAAATGTGAAGTTTAAAAAGTTTTTTAAGAATAAAAGTTCTTACAATGCTTAATTGTTGTTTTTTTAACATTTTTACTATCATTGGATTCATTACTCCAAATTGTACCACAAAACGATGGTTACACTTATTTTGGCTTTACTAAAGGTGACTAATTACGTATGAAAACATACTTAATAATGGCACAATAGATGTTTCATTTGATCAAAAGAAGTTGACCATTTTGAACATGGATGTCATTTTTTTGGTTGAATTTGATCAAGAAATATTGCACAATAGACAAACAAAACAAACTTGGTTCAAAGAAAAAATATTGTAAGAAAAAAATCTAGTAATAAAACTTGAAAATTCAAAAATTGCACAATTTTCATGAAGCTTGTTAGGATATCAAAATCACAAAATATCATTTAAATTAATTCAAAATTCTTATGAAAACATCTAGTAATTAAAAAAGGTTTTAATGTATATAGACTTAATGTTTTAAGTGTTACTATCAATGCCCAAAACATGGGTGTTAATTTCCAAGTATAGCTTAACCAAAAAATTTACAAACAGAAAACATATAATACAATCGAAAAATTAAATCATATAAATATTTAAATAAAGGAAGATAATTTGTTTTGTTTTTTTGTGTGTGTGTGTTTGTTTGTCACATTGAGATCTCCCAAACCATGTTGCCCCTTGTTGTGCATTTTGTATTTTTGGAAATACCTTAATGAATATGGGCACATGCATTTGTAATGTTTAGACCTATGGTATGGGAGTTGCTGAATATTGAATAATATTGTCAAAGAAAACTTAGGAAATAAATAAATAATCTAAAAATATGAAAACCAAGGAATTATGATTCCATGTTTTTTTTCCCCAATTTTGTGGTTTTGAAAGTTTGGTGAAAAATTTTCAAAAATTGTTAACTTTTTTTTGAATATACACTACAAACTATTTCTAAAAGTTTCCAAAAACATTTATCACCATTCTACAAAAATTCAATCAAAAATCAAATAAAAACTACTTGGTAATACAAGAGAGCTTTTGATAAGTGAATTATTTGGAAACAATTTCATAATTTTCAAACCTAATTGTGTGAGATAATGAGTTTTGAATAATTATTGTGTCTTTTTGGATACATATAATAAAACATTGAATAATTATTGTCGTTTTGAATTCGAATAGATTACTATATTACTTGGGCTAGTTCAACATTAATCATATTAGTTTCAATAATGTTGGAAATTTCAACAATTATTTTTTCAATAAATGTTTTTTGAAGGAAAATAAATAATATGATTCAATATTTGGAAATATATCATTTGTTTGAATGTAATCCTCAAAATTGTTCAATCGATTATTCGACAAACATGTTTTTGAGATGGCTAAAGTACTATGGTATAAAAACTAATTTTGAAAAGATAAAATAGTTGGAGAATAAGTTGGCACTTGGGCCAAGGTACATGCCACACTAATAAAAACAAATGATATATTTCTATCTATCTAACTACCTACTTCATTATGCAATATACTTATTTAGATATGAAAGGACACATAGCACATGTATTTCCATATCTAACAGAATTCATTTAAAAAATTATTTGGTTGTGGTTTTTTTTCCCTCCCCCCCCTTTAGAATTGCAATAAATGCATTGCAAATTATTTCCTAATTTTTGTTAATCATAGGTCATGAAAAATCAAAATTGCATGGGTAAAAAAAATCATCAAAACAAATGTTTTGCCCCCCAAAAAAAAAAACAACCTACCAAATCATGAGCTTCCTTACTTGCATTCTTTGGTCCTTGTATATAACTCAAGTTAAAAGGCTAAACATTTCAATTAGTGCAAAGTATGTTGATGGAAAAGGGGTAAATTGTAGTAAAATGGAATATTTTGTCCATGAGTTATTTTGGAGGGCAATCATAAGGTTTTCTAACTTAATCTTATGTTCACTTAAAGGAACTTAAATTGAGAAGGATAACAAAGGTTTTTTTATTTTATTTTATTTTTTTAGGGCAAATGAATTTGGATGCTTACCCAAACAATAGCGCATATAAGAGTACATAAAAAAAGAAGTGCATCAATGTTGGATCTATGGGGTGTGGGGAGACCTATTTTTAAAATTAATAAATAAATAATTTAAAGTATGAAGAAGGGTGCCCCCATTGAGGACCTTATGCATAAGGTGCGCTTCAAAGGACTCCAACGGCACCACCTTAGGCGTAAGGGAATGGTGATCCATTTTGAATGGGACCAAAACGCTAAGAGCAAACATTCATTATAACCCACCAACCATACATCATTTATTACACCAACATAAAAGAATCGGTAGAGTTTAATGTATGTGGAAGGCACCTTATCATTAGTAGAACTTGTTTTAAGTGTTGAGGCACCACCTTATGGTCGAGGCCATTAGTATTTCTACCACAATGGAGTAAGGCACCTTCACACCTAAGGTATTACAACGGAGTAAGGCACCCTTATGCCTAAGGTACCACAACGGAGTAATGCACCCTCACACCTAAGGTACCACAACGGAGTAAGGCACCCTTATGCCTAAGGCACCACAACGGAGTAATGCACCCTCATGCCTAAGGTACCACAACGGAGTGATGCGCCCTTACACCTAAGGTATGGCAATGGAGTAACGTGGCCTTACACCTAAAGTACCCCAACGGAGTAATGCGCACTTACACCTAAGGTATCGCAATGGAGTAATGTGGCCTTACACCTAAGGTACCACAACGGAGTAATGCGCCCTTACACCTAAGGTATCGTAATGGAGTAATGTGGCCTTACGCCTAAGGGGCCTCTTCTCCTTCTCAATCCAAAAAATGGAAGCTATTAAAATTCTACCAAATCTTTATGTGGGCCAATTATTGGGAACGGGGCGGATTTGGGGGATTAAGGTCGCGCACTCGGATCTCGTCTAGTCTCGTCTCGTGCCATGTTGGGCCCTTATTCGGAGAACGGCCCACTCCGTTCTCGTCCACTCGTATCCTACACATTTATTACACCAACAGTAAAATACATCATTTACTATACTTACCCAATAAAAAAAGGAATTTAATTAAAGTGGTAGAATTAAAACGCGCGCCATAATTCCCCCACCCCCCCACATCCCCCCTCCCACGTTTTTTTGAACCGGGAGCCGCTCCATTTTAGGGCAAAAATTAGGGTTAGGGTTTAATGCGCTACGCGTGACACAGAGAGAGAGTGTGAGAGAGAGAGAGAGAGAGAGAGTGTGTGTGTGTGTGTGTGTGTGTGCGAGCCATCTCGGCGCGCTCGATCGATCGCTCGCTGGCTGGAGAGACAGGACGTCGAGGACGACGAGGACGACGAGGCTTCTTCTTCTTCTTGTTCTTCGCGCAGAAAGTCACATTGGTAGCAGCAGATCAGCATGTATATAAATATTTGAGAGCTCCTAGATCCATAATAAGCTTCTCGGCATTCCCAACAGGAAGCGGGAATCATGAGGAAGAGAGAGAGAGAGAGAGAGAGAGAGAGAGAGAGGAGGTGCTTGTGAATCCTGAGAGGAGATGTGAAGCTTTGGCGGGGTTTGTTTGTTGTTAAAGAAGATGATAAGAGTAGTTTGTCGTTGGTTTTTTGAAGAATAAGGAGAGAAAGATACTGGGAGGGGAAGAAGAACAAGAACAAGAAGAAAGTATGGTGATGGTGAAAGAGCAGCAGGAGGTGGTGAAGTTGGCAGGAGCACAGCATTTCAGACAACGTTTGTTGCTCGCGACTTTGGCCGGGAAGACATTACGTATCGATGAGATTCGAGCTCGAGACTCTGCC
>Ga0116226_10006948_pt1 | contig 10197 bp, 10 predicted proteins | sample S1TSphfallax_FD_89692 | JGI IMG/M metagenome (GOLD analysis project Ga0116226, IMG submission 89692) | Host-associated microbial communities from peat moss isolated from Minnesota, USA - S1T2_Fa - Sphagnum fallax MG | ecosystem: Host-associated > Plants > Peat moss > Unclassified | place: USA...
ATGTCTCTACAAGGCAGAGTCCTCCAAAGAATTGAACTCTATTATTAGGTGGTTCTTTCATGAATCATGACAATTGTGTCAGAGGAACAACAATGTGTAAGAAGAAGCCCCCAGGTGGGAGAGGAATAAGGGTAAGATCCCTTAAAGGTGTAATATCCAAGAGATATTCACAGATATAAGGTGCCTCCAAATACACTTAGGAAATTTCTCCAATTGATATGCTGGAGCTTTACTAAAGTAGATCCTTCATGTGGCATCGATAGAAAATACTTCTCCTTCCATCAAGTAAGTAATTTGTGAAAGAGGGATTCACCAAGAGCCATATCTGGCCTTGGCTCATGTAGATGTTTTGATGTGGATTTTGTGGTAGGTAAGGCCCAAGGCTGAGGGCATTACGAGAATGAAGAGTCTGCCCAATGTAGAGCCGAGGGTGGATTCCAAATCCTAGTTATGCCTGTGTCTGAGGGCCTTAATGTGGGTAAAGAACTGAAATGTAAGAACCCTGCTAAAAACTTGAGATGCCTGCCTTGCAGCAGAGGTAATCTTACCATTTTAAGGTGCCCTCCAAGTGCACTAAATTTTTTTTGCCAGTTCTTTATGTTATGTGGAATAGAAGTTGTAATATGGATTGAAGGCTTTTTATTTGACATTGGCATTGAATTGCAGAATTCTTTAACTGGATGAAATTTACGTATAAAATTGCTCATTTCCTTGTGAAATGCCAAGAAATTTTGATCTATCAAATGAAAGAAAAGACCCATTAACATAAATGATCGGTAGTGCCCTTCCAAAAGCACCAATGCTCACATTGCACCTCTCGTATTGACCCTGGGCTGTATTGTTGCCATTTGCTCTTCTCCTCTAAAGTAGTAAAGCAATCACAAATAATGAAACATCTAGAGTATGTGTTTTCCTCTTCCTGTAATGCTGGACAGATGTACCTACTGCCAAATTCAATTTTGCTTGAACTTAGAAAAGTCTATAAATATAAGTCCTACTACCATAGGTGACATGGTGACAACTAGCTTCTCCATGAAACATTATGCTAAACAAATCTCAACAATGGAAAGCCAAGAACCTATAATAGGTTAGTTGTTCGTTCCTCTCACATGCAGGAGAATTCCCACTCGTATATCTAAGTCATATAGTCCAAAAGAGCATCAATTTGATGAATAAGAGCATTTGTTTAAAGCTTTGATTTTCAAATGGGTCCTGGATTTGAAGCAAAGTTTCAGCGCATTTTTTTAAAACCTTGGATTATAGAACATACCTTGCACCTCACATGGATGTGACCATCAAGGCTGATGACTTACACTGCCCAAGGGAATTTACAAACCCAACTCTCTAACAATACACCACTGTTCTCATTAGAAATGTTATGTCTCTTGAAGGTAGCTTCCACTTCAACTGTTACACTATTACTTTCATCAGCATGGGTTGGAAGATGAGATGAAGCTTTTGTATTAGAAGTTCCCAATAAGTCTAGTGACTCCAGCAAAAAAGTGACAAGAAGATTTCATATTTGAACTTAGTAGATGGCTCAATGGAGCCATCATGGTTACAGAAGCCCAAATCTGACATCAAAACCCAGGACCGAAACTTCTCTAACCTCCCTTATCAGCTTGGGCAATTCAAGTTGACCAAAAACACAACTTTCTTGTAAGCCAGATTTGAAATATTCTGGAACAACATGACCAAATTCTCATGGCTTTGCTGAGGGTGAAAACTGGCTTTTTTTGTATGCGCTTTCTAAGAGTGCTGGATAGATGTAACCATTACAGAAGTGTAAAGACCTTCTATTGGCCATTTAACAATGATGATGATGGCGAATTACGCAGTTTTTTTGTGTTTTGTTCTACATACATTAGCCTCTTCATTCTAGTTTAGAACCAAAAAAATTGGGCAAAAAAGCATGAAACTTTAGGGTGTAGGGACATGAATTTTACATCTTGGGATTCCAGGTGAGGGATATACATAAAGATTCATCATTTTGAATTGTTTAACAAGTTCACTCAAGATCCCCTGTATTCTCTCTTTTTTTCATAAATCTAAATTATATATATACTTAGTGAATGGAATAATCACCAAAATTCTCTTTTAATGCTTGTCTCCCTAGCCCTATTCCCAAGACCCAATGTAAACTTCAGTCTAACTTAAAGTGTAGACAAACATCAATACTTGACCTAAACAAATTTCAAACATTCAGAAGGTCGAATAGCTAGTTTCGAGTCCTAAAAGGTTGAAGCACCAACAGTAAATGAACAAGTCAAAAACCAAATGGTTTTCATTGTGAACAATTTCATTGCAACATCATACAAAAAACCCACCATCCAAAGCCACTTGGGACTGCATTCCAACTATACTGAAAGTTTAGAAACCTCACACCATGAAAATGAACTCAAAATCCATTTGAAGATTACATACCCCAACAAACATAGAGCATCTGACATGCTTCAATTTAGTGGTCTGATGGTCCACTAAACTTCATGATCCCCATCTTCAAGCATTTATCCTAGTCATTGATGCCCTTGCCTGATTTCTATCCCAGAACAACTACAGCATGAAGGTTTTTGGAACAGCACAATGTGAGGAACATGGAACAAAGATAACAGACTTTTTAAACAACAAACTTTCTCCATGAGAAGCCAGATGTGCAACAGAGATGCATGCACAAAACACTACATATTCCTTCATCAGGCACAAGGCTATCCAAATTCCAAGTTCAAGTTCACCCAAGTATATGGAGCTCAGGGCGTATACTACAGTTGAGTGCAAGTTGGTATACTATACCAACATGTCACCCAATAGGGACCCAACAACCAAATCATCTGGTTGACACTTGTGTTTCATGACGCATCTCATGGCAGTTGTGTATTTTGTCACCTCCTTCATCGTTTGTCCTCTCTCACTGCAATTCCAAAAATAGGACAAGGGATTGAGAGGCTTACAGAATGAGTGCAGAGACATTATATGTTGTGTCTATACCAAACCAACTTCACCCAGGTTTCTTGGACAACTGTTGTGTCAACATGCTCTGTCCTCAGTGTAGTAGTGGAGACATTAAGGCAGCTGCAACACACCTCCTCCTCCTCCTCCTCCTCCTCCTCCCCTGCATCAAATTATCCACATTTCAGCATCAGCTTTGCCAGTTTCTCAATTGACACTGCTTTCAGTAATGTCACGTTTTGCTATACATGCGCATCCACCTGCCACTGTCCCTCTCAAGAATTTAGGGTTTAAACACTCATGAGGTAAGTATTTCAGTTTCTGTACTCCCCATGCAAACAGCATCTTACAGCAGCGACACTTTCTGTTCCAGGAACCCTTCTAGTCATGCACCAACATCTAATTATGCTGCATATTTCATGGTTGGTATTTCAGATTGTTACTCTCTGGTAGAGGGCACCAGAAGTTCTGCTAGAAGCAACCCATGACTCAACACCAGTGGACATCTGGTCTGTGGGATGTGTATTTGGTAAGTAGTCTGGTCATATGTTAGCATTAGTATTTGAGCTGTAAAGAACAGTTTTCAAAGGAGAGTGCTATATGTTTTGTTTTGCTGAGGTGACAGACTTACTACCATTTCCTGGAATACCTTGCAGTTGAATTGTCTCACAACTCACCTCTGTTTCCTGGAGACTCTGAGCTCCAACAATTGCTTGACATTTTCAGGCACTCCACATTTGTGTATCTTACCAAGTTAATCTCCATGCCGTCCAAGTCAAGGATGATGACCATGTGTCCTCAGTATCAAGAGAGGCTAAACAGCATTTTTGTATTCACTCGTTTGCTTGCAATTGAATTGTGCTAAAAGTGCACTTGGTGTATGCAGGCTACTGGAAACACCATGTACCCTCTTTTGTTGTAAGCTTGTAAGATATAAAATGTGAGTCTTGGGAGTTCTGGTTGCTCCAAGAAACAGAAATGTTAAACCATTGAAAGAGCAATTTCAATTTAGAGATTGATTGAGATCACTAACTATTTCAAGCTTGAATGGGTGTGATGGTATTGAAACTGCAGAGGATGTTACAATTCCCAAGTGACAATTAAGCTAAGCCTAGACCTTAAACCCTAAGCCCTAAACCTAGGTCATGCCACATAACAATTAGGCTAAGCCTAGATGTAGGTCATGCCATGTATTACCTAGGCCATCTACGCTAGACCTAGCACTAAGCCATGTGGCACCTAGGCCTAGACTACCCAGGCCACTTCACAACTAAGACATATTAGTTGCATACATAACCATGAAGTGGTCACATACGCAACTAAAAGGGTTTTAAATAATTTACTTGTATGAAAATTCATGAAAAATCATTCATGTTGATGATTTTTCATATCGTTAATTACAAACTAATTACAAACATAGATCGCCGTATATATTTAAAATTATTCATTTACAACTTTTTGATTACATGAAGATTCAATATAATTGCAAATGATAACTAGTTACATGATATTTGTGAAGTGATTGTTTGTAAACACAACTTCCATAGTACCCATAATTGATTGTCATTGATATTTGTAGTGTGAAGCAATGCAAAGCCCAAGTTATTGAAATAGATGATCAACTTTTAGAACCAAGATGGATGATAAATTCAACCTCTTTTTGTGTGTGTGTGTATATGTGCACATGCACATTTCTTTCCTTTTTCATCCAAGGAATTGACATCATGAGTATTTAACATGAGGTGCATTTTGTAGTGGTTAAAAGCTTTATATAAAATTTATTTTAAGAAACATGATTGGTTTGGCTTGGGCCATTGTGGTCATTAAAATTATGGAAATTAGTGAAAAAAAATAATGAGCTTTTAGAAACAAGATGGATGATAAATTCAACCCCTTTCTTCTTTGCAAATGCACATTTCCTTCCCTTTTTCATCCAAGGAGTTGACATCATGAGTAGGTTACCAAACATGAGTGCATATTGTAATTGTTGGGTTTTATAAATTTTAAAAAAAACATTATTCAACAAACATGATTGATTTACTTGGACTATTGTGGTTGTTAAATTTATGGAAATTAGTGAAAATTTTGATGAGCTTCTAGAAACAAGATGGATGATAAATTCACCTCATTTCGTGTGCAAATGCACATTTCCTTGCTTTTTTCATCCAAGGAGTTGACATCATGAGTAGGTTACTTAACGTGAGTGCATATTGTAATAGTTGGGTTTTATAAATTTTAAAAAAAACATTATTTAACAAACATGATTGGTTGACTTGGACTATTGTGGTCGTTAAAATTATGGAAAATTAGTGAAAAAAATGATGAGCTTTTCAGAAACAAGATGGATGATAAAGTCAACCCCTTTTTTCATCCAAGAAGTCGACATCATGAGTATGTTACCCAACGTGAGGTGCATTTTTTGTAGTAGTTGAGTTTTTTTATTTTTTAAATACATTATTTGACAAACATGATTGGTTGGCTTTGTTGCTTTTTGGTCCCTGCTGGCGCCCTTTTAGGATCTCAACTTTCCCAAGAAGATGAAGAAGACGAAGAAGGTCTGCCGAAGGAGAGAGAGAGAGAGAGAGGCGCGGAGGGCTGTACACGAAGAAGAAGGAAATGGGTGTGTAGATCTAACGCCCAAGGTGCCATTGCCGTCGATGATGGAAAACTCAAGAGGAAAAACAACAACAAGAACAACAAGCAAGGATCAACAAGTTGCCCCACTGTTGAAAGGAGAAGTAGCAGGGAAATGCCAATGAAAAATCGATTTGGAGTGTGAATTTTTCTTCTTCTTCTTCTTCTTCTGCTGATTCTCGGCTTCAAAATGTTGGGTCACCATAGTTGGGCGAAGAACAGGGAGCCTTATGCCAACGGCATGAAGGTAGGTTTGTCTGCTTCTTCTTTTCTTTTTTCTTTAATTTTTTAAATAAAATTCTCAATCTGTTTAAGTCGGACTTCGAGGGATGGTTTGGAACACGGATTGTACAAACGCATCTATCTAGTCTCGGATTTTCTGTTTCATCATGAATGGCACTAGGTTCTGATATGTCTTAGTCTATCGAAAGTGGGTTAAGTTAGGGTTTGAGACGCTTGTGGAATGCTGTTGTATTAAATGGTGAGATCTCATTCTCTTTTCATGTCCTGGTGGTGGAATTTGATGTCAATCTTATGTTTCTTGAGAAGGGGTTATTTTTTTACATACCTATAGCAGCAGATCATGAAATGTAATTTGTTTTTTTCATGCAGGCTATTTTCACTGCAGCATGGATTCTGTTCTGCTTGAAGGTACTGCTGCAGTTTCATTTTCAGTTCCTCCATGCTTCAATGGCATCACAATTCAATAAAGATGCAATCTTTTGTCTTGCTAAGTAATCCTTGACGTCAGGGAATATTGGCATCACTTGCACTAAACCCTAATGATCTGCAGATGGCAATCTCAGTGTGCTACTATCACCAGGAAATGTGGTCACATCTTGGGTGTGTACTACATACTATCGTGGTTCTAGTAACAGCATTGACATTGCCCCCTTGAAGCAGGTAGCCCATGAGTCAATGGTTTTGATGAATGTGAGTACAAGGGACAAATTCTTCCTAGAAGTGTATCTGTACTACAATCCCGTGTGTCTGATGGTCAGTATCTCCTTCACCAATACTTCTCATTGTGATTCTTCCATAGCTTCTGCAAGCATAGAAAGGGTGTAATAGTCAGTTGATCACTTAATGAAGAGCATTTGGATAAGATGGATTCTTTGCTGGAGGACATTAATTTGGGGTGATGAATGATTCTTCTTACAAATGTAGAAATGACCACAAATCTGGACTCTTGTATGTCAGAACAGCTTACATTGTAGTTTGCAGAATGTTGAACACCTCTCTAAAATGCTTCAGTTGGACCACATAGCAAGAGCCAGATAAAGAAAGTAATTGACATTGCTTTTGCAGTGGACTACATAGGGTTTCTGAATTTAGACCTAATCCATGCCGGTTTTATTAGTGTTTGTGCAGGCTTTGATGGTGTGGCTCTGGGGAGTAAATGTGTATGTGTTTCTGAATACAAGAATACCATATGCTAAGGTTTTTGAGCTTGAACACAACCACCTCACACACCATGAGATATGGAAGGTAGTTGCCAACAATCTTTTTGCCCTCCAGCATCTTACTTCATGCAAGGCAAATGCATGGAAGGAAAAGCAGTAAATAATAAGTTCAGCAGTATTCCATTGAAAACAATACCACCTTAAATGGTTGACAATGTTTCAGTCTTATCATTGCTCGGTCAATGAATTTCCTGCTCTGTTTATGAAGTTAATCTGAGCCCATGCTTCTCAAAACTTGCAGATTGCTTCCTGGATGACAGTGGCTTGGATAACCAGCATGACTGCATACCTCTATCTCTACTCCCATGGCATGGTCTTCCATGCTGCCTCACAGCCTGTAAGTACAGCACCACTTTCCAAAAATCTTGTAACAGTTTATTCAGTAATTGTGGCTTCACAAGTCGGCTTTTGTGATAGTTTTGCACAAAATATGTTGGATCACAGATGTGTATTTTTCTGTGTCACAGATGTAGCCCACTAGATGGGCGCCAGCATTTTCTTTGGTCAGTTTCACTGTTAGGGTAGCCCATGGCTATTTTGAGCCCCAGCTAGAAAAAATTCTCTTACATCTAGGATCTGAGCCTGTGCTAGGATCCCTATTCTTGGGGAACATACATGGGGATGCTATGTCAAGCCTTATTCTTCAAAGCATGTATATCTCAAGAATATCTCGCTTGTTGGCAATATGTTTGTAGTCCTGTTCCATGTTCGTGTTAATTTCTCCATTTGCCTTTGGTCATTTGAATAATCTGAGCTTACTGAGCTGCCATGACAGATTCTTCTCTATATATTGGTGCCATTGGTACTGGGTTTGCCCCTGGATATATTTCATATGCAAACCCGTTTCTACTTCTTGAGAACTCTTCTGCGACTTACTCTCCCCGTTCAGGTGCCTTTTCACTCCATGATCAGAACACAAGAATGAGGGGGAACTGTACAATATATTACTACCTGGAGCAATGATGATAAGAAATGTATAAAGGGGTAAATTAGAAAATGCTAAAACACCTTGAGCCTCACAGCTAACTCACCATGTGAATGACGGAAATGTCCATGTCATTTGCATGTATCTAGATTTGCACATTTTCTGTGTGGAATTGTGCTCATTGTAATGTCAAAATGTTGGAAAACATCAACAGATTCAAACAATAAACATGAAAAGGAATGAAAAAGACAAAGGCACAGAAAGGCATGATAATTTCAAAGAATGAACCTCTACATCCCCCAAGGACTTGGAACTTGAGAACATGCAACCAATTCAATGGTCCGGAGCATTGACAGAAATTTTGAGAGGGTCAGTAGAACATTTGACAATCCTTGTCAAATTTTTCTCAATGTTCTTGACTCAGTTGGAAGGAAGATGTAGCCTAGAGATCCGCAACAAGAAAGAAGTAACAAGATGTACCTGTTAGGAGATGCCATTGCACACACTTTGACAGTTGATTTGTTATATAAGACTAGGAGATGCATCCCATGGCATCTTTACTTGTCCTGCTTGATACGCACACAGTACACAGAAAGCACCACCAGGAATTCAGAGGGGAGAGACTGAGGAGCAAATAAGTTCTAATTAAGTACTTATAGGGCTTATCATTTTACTGAAGGTTTCCCTGGTGTGCAGCCTATATCATTTGCCGACTTTTTTCTGGCAGATGTGCTGACATCCATGGCCAAAGTATGTGAGCATTCATCTTTATTTGCAGCCTGTGTTAGGTCTTGAGTTCTTTGTTGGTAATTTGCAGAGGTATAAGAGTGAAATGTTGTAAAGCTGAAGCCAACACTCTGATAGTGTTTGAAATTCTAGAGGATTGATCAAAACAAATGCCAGAGATTGTAACCCATATGCCTTGATGTTTGAGGGCTCAGTATGTGTCCATATTCCATGTTCTTTGAACTCAGGAGCTTCCTCGTGTCTTATCCCAATTCACACAAGAAATGGTAACCTAAGTTTGTGGCACTACAGCATCCAGCATGATTTCATAGTTTCTGGTCATTTTCACCTCTACTTAAGCCATTCTGTTGTCACTGGGTTTTTCGTATTTGAATCACAGTACCACGAGATATGCATTTGGCAGGTTGATTCTGGAGGTTCTCACAAGTAGGTTTCTGACTGTGCAGGTCCTCTCAGACTTGGAGCGCTCTGTTTGCAGAATGTATCATCAACAGGCAAGTTTCACAACACATGGATTTGTGTAGTTTGCCCATTGTCCCATATCTTTGTGAAACTAGCTCTATGTGATGCTATCAGTTTCCATTCTTGGGCTTTGCTCACAAGTTGGGAGTTCACATCCTGTTGCATTTGTCAACTGATTTTTGTTTGAGAGCAGACATCTTAGTTGGGGACTGTTTCTCTGTATCCCTGTTTAGTCAGGGCATGCTGCCCTTCTTATCTATCACCCTGCAGGAGGGATCTTGTTTCCTTGCACACTCTGAGCCTGTGGGACCCGATTCTTAGTGGTTACTCAATTTCTGTTGTTATCAAAAGTTGGAATGAATAAATGTCATGCAATATTAGACCTCCAGGTCCTTCTAAATTGGTGAGTCTGTGTGGGGCAGGTGGCAACTGTTGCTTGGTTGGAACCTGGTGATACATGCGGCAGCCATTCTATCCATATACCAATTGTCTTGGCCATCCCTTATGTGATCCGCTTTTTACAGTGCATACGACAGTACCATGACACAAAAGACAAAACCTGCCTTGCCAATGGTATATCTTATGTGCACACTTTTGGGATTAGTGTAAGAGGATAGTCTAGAGAATATCCATAAGATAAACACTTCTGGGTCACTTTTCATGGGTTACACAAATACGTATGGCTGTTAAACACCCATTTCTTGCCAGGAGGTCAGGACAAGTCCAGAGACATGACTCACAGGCATCATTCAGTCCTTATAGATCCTTCAAAATAATTCATTGAGGATTGAGACATGAACACATCTTGTAACCCTAGCTGTTGTCATGCTGCTTTTTTCTGATTTTATGTTATTAATGATGGCAATGGGTGAGGGGGGGTGTAGCATTGAAGTACTTTTCAACTTTTCCTGTCATATTATTGTCAGCAATGAAATATCATGTGCTGCAAGAGCTTTGGGAGGGCCAGCTGCGTCCATTATGGCTATTTTTTGCTGTCCTCAATTCATGTTACTGCTTCTA
>Ga0116226_10006949_pt1 | contig 10196 bp, 6 predicted proteins | sample S1TSphfallax_FD_89692 | JGI IMG/M metagenome (GOLD analysis project Ga0116226, IMG submission 89692) | Host-associated microbial communities from peat moss isolated from Minnesota, USA - S1T2_Fa - Sphagnum fallax MG | ecosystem: Host-associated > Plants > Peat moss > Unclassified | place: USA...
AAACAGGACTTCAAATCCCATAAAGTGTTGTGCCACTTTATCTAAAAGTTTTTGACACATGGTGACTTCTTATTTGCCAAATAGTGTAATTTTACTTGTGGTCGGTTTATGCCCCTATGCCCACTTCCCTTTTACCATGAGTAAAAATGCTCTGATATTTCCACTAGGAAAAAGCTTAGGAAGTCTTTATTCGTGGCCAAAGGCTAATTGACCATCACATTCGGAGTTACCTCCCATCCATGGTGGATGAAGACAAGTAAATGAAAAACATTCATCCCCTTTCGAATGATGGGCAGTGGTGGGGCTCATTCCACTATTTATGGGATTGATTTTTCTCTTTGTGGAATCATGTCCCCTTTATTTCTTGGCCACTTTAAATAGTCATGGCCCACAACATCCTTTAAAGGAATCTAATATATTGACTAGAGTAGAATCCATAATTAGTTACCATAGCTCAAATTCTACCTACCTTAACCTAGTTTCATGCTTTCCTCGCTACCCTTAGCTTCATTTCTTGCTTGCTTGTTGAAATTAGGGAAACTAGCAAACATCATGACATGAAAACTCATCATAGCAACCCAAGCCACCACAATAAGCAAGTTCATTGTATCATCCAAGGTTGGCACACAAACAAGCTCACCACAACAACCAAGGTCATCATAACAACCAAATGCCACAACAACCCAAGTCAATGTAATAAACGAAGTGTATAAATTGAAATGGAAGGGGAGAATTGTGTTCTCTCTAATTTTGTTGTTGTTGCAACAATAGAATCACAGGAGCATCACACTCCCCTATGGTCATTGTTATCACAATGTTGCAACAATCGAAACAAGGGAAGACCATGTTCATTCATCACTGTCATTGCATTGTAACAACAAACCAAAACAAGGGGAACATGATGCTCCTTTGTGGTTGTTGTACATTGTTCAAGGTAGGGAAGTTGTGGAATGGAAAATGCAACAACATGCACATCTTTTGGCTTTGAATTTGTATAGATTACAACCATTGCAAAGTTTGCAAACATTGTTGTAAAGGTTATTACCATAAAACATGAAGTTCAAGTCAAATCGTATCAAATCCCATCATTGAATTGACAAGAAACCATTTTATTTTTTTAAACAAAATTCTTTATTTACAATACCAATGTCTAGCTTTGTTGTTTACATGTAAATATCAATTATTACTGACTATTCAAAATATTATATACCATGTGTAGTGAAAATTGACATCTATGACAATTTGAATGTCATGGTTATGGTTTATGAACATTCTACTAGGTTTGGTGCAATATTTATGTTCACCTTATTTGAATTTTGAAAACATGATAAAATACAATAATGCCTATGTTCAATGTCAATGTTATAGGATCCCTAATGTGGTACCTATGTCTAAAGATTATATATTTGTCAACATATTTGTGTTATAAATGCATTACCTATGTCATGGGTACATTTGTTTGCCAACTTGTTTCCATGTTAATTGAAATACCTATGTTGGGTCTAATTACTTTCATATTTTTTTGTTATAGTATCTAACTACTTGATAGCCAAGAATGGACTCATTGAAAAAAGGGGGAGGAATTTGGGAATGAATGGTTGTGTTTTTTGTGTAGTATGGGTCCATGGAAGCAAAAGATTGTTTTGCAACATCATCTCAAAGACCTCCACCACATGTGATTTAATCCTAGGGGAAAAAAGGGAGGAACCATTTGGACCAACATTCATCATCAATGCAAGTAAGAGCATGCCAAGATTAACCAATGGGTTCGAGGTCATGTTCATCTCAAGCAAGGAAAAATGCAAAAAGAATTGAAATTAAGTGGAGAAAAAAAAACAAAGGAGGAATGGGCTTCCTTCCAAGAATGGGAAAAACAAATCCACATCATGACAACACCCATGAGAACATTGTTAATGGTATTGAAGGATTATTTGGAAGAGCTTTTGAAGATTGTGGCATGGGGATTGGGGAGGTCTTATGGAAGGACACCTTCAAGTTGGAAAACAATGACAAGGTCAATGACCTTGTTTATAACCTAAAATAACCTATGGCAAAATAGCCAAAAATAATTTAATTTGAAAAAGTTTGGAATATTCAAAAATAATCTCCAATGGCCTATAATGGAATGACCTAAAATAATTTAAAATAGCATAAGGTGGAATAACATGTAATAGCATAAGGAGGAATAATTTATAATAAGAAAAAAAAACCTAAGTTGGAATAATTTAAAATAACCAAAAATAACTTAAAGTATAATAACCTAGAATAACATAATGTGGAATAGTGAAAAATAACCTAAGGCAGAACGTTAAAATCACCCAATATGTCTCAAGTTTGGAAACAAATAAAATTAGGATTAAAGAGTGAAATGCATTTCCTACAATCTTGAAAAGACAAATAATTAGTGGCAAGAAGTTTTTATGTTTGATAGTATAAATAGATTACCAATTTTTCAAAGTGATAAAATTTATAACAATTTTGGTATTAGATTATAAAGTCTTGACATTCAAACTTGTGAAGGAAGTATATATATATATAACGGGAAAGATTTTTAAATATATATTTTTGAAACCAAAGTATAATCATAGAATTTTTTTCTTTCTTTGACACAAAAGTTTTTGCACCTAAGCATCTTGAAAAAATGATGGAAATTTATTCCTCAAAACAATGATTACCCTGAAAATAACTAATTTGCTGAACTTACTCCAATACTAATTATATTTAATTTTATCTACAACTAGGAAATATTAATTGAATTAGTAGTGTATCATTAAAATTTTGGTTTCAAAAATAAAATAAATTTCTTGGTAGTACATTTTCAATAGGTAAATTTTGATCAAATTTTTTAATAGATTAATTTTGGTAATATTTTCACTATCGAAAATCAGAATTTCAATTTTTATTTTTATTAAAAATCCTAACAATCTCTACACTTTTAACATATAATAGCCTATAATATAACATAAAGTGGAATAACAAAAAATAACCTAGCATAGGCTAAGATGGAATAATCTATTATAATAATAAATACATAACTTGGAGTAAATTAACTTTAAATAGTTTAAAAGGTGGAATAAACTAGAACATTAGAAAATAACTTAAGGTAGATAGCCTATAATAACATACTATCAAATAACTTGAAATAGTTTTAAATAATAAAAAATAATTTGAAATCATGCAAGGTAAAATAGCTTAGAAAAATTGAAGGTAAAAAAAATAACCATTATTACAAAAGTGGGTGGAATTTATTGGCCTAAATCAATATGGGACTTTAAAAATGAAATAAGTTCATTGCATTTTATTAATTTCACCCTAGTGAAGTTATTTCACTATAATATCATTATATAAACATCATGTTTCATTGTTAATTAACATAATTCACTATTATAATTTAAAGTAATAAACAATTTTATTTCCATGTTTTTTCAATATTCTATTTATGTTATTTTATGATATACCTTATATTATTTTAGTTATTATAATTTATATTTTATGTTATTATAGGTTATTATAAATTATTTTATCTTAAGTATGATAACTTCAAATAATTTAAAATATAATATAATGACCTAAGGTAAAATAACTTAAAATATAAAATAATAACTTATGAAAAATAATTTAAAATATCTTACAATATAATAACTACCAATAGCCTATGATATTATAACATAAAATATCCTATAATAACATATAATATAATAATCACTAATAGGTGTAATATAACATATAATAACCAACAATAATTTATAATATAATAACTATTAATAAACATTAATAAAATAACCATCAATAACCACCAATAAGCATTAATATAGTAACATTAATAACCACTAATATCCACCACTAAAATATCCACCAATAGCCATTAATGTAATAACCACCAATAACCCTTAACATAATATCATTAATAACCACTAATACCCACAAACAAAATATTTACTAATAGCCATTAATATAATAATCATTCATAACCACCAATATCCACAACAAAATATTCACCAATAGCGATTAATAAAATAGCCACCAATAGCCACAATAATCAGCAATGGCCCCTAATACAATAACCATTAATAACCACCAATATCCAATAAAAAAATATCCACCAATAACCATTAATATAATAACCAAAATAGCCACTAATATAATAGCCATTAGTAAACACGAATATCCACCAAAAAAATAGCCATCAATAAAATAACCACCAATAACCACTAATATAATAGCCATTAATAAACACCAATATCCACCAAAAGAATAGACATCAATAAAATAACCACCAATAACCACTAATATAATAGCCATTAATAAACACCAATATCCACCAAAAAAATAGCCATTAATAAAATAACCACCAATAACCACTAATATAATAGCCATTAATAAACACCAATATCCAATAGAATAGCCATTAATAAAATAATCAACAATAACCATTAATATTATAACCAATAATAAACAACAATATCCACCAATAGAATAGTCACCAATAACTATTAATATAATAGTCACCAATAGTCATTAATAGAATAGTCATCAATATCCATTAATAGAATAGTCATCAATATTAATAGAATAGTCACCAATAACCATTAATAGAATAGTCATCAATATCCATTAATAGAATAGTCACCAATAGCCATTAATAGAATAGTCACCAATAGCCATTAATAGAATAGTCACCAATAGCCATTAATTGAATAATCACCACTAATCATTAACAGAATAATCACCAATAATTTTTAATAAAATAGCCACCAATAGCCATTAATAAAATAATCACCAATAGCCATTAATAAAATAATCACCAATAGCCATTGATAAAATAACCACCAATATGCATTCATAGAATAGCCACCAATGTCCATTAATAGAATAGCCACCAATAGAATAACTATTAATGGCCATTAATATAATAACCAGTAATAACTATTAATAAAATAACCACTAATATGCATTAATAGCCACCAATAAAATAAGTACCAATAGCCATATATTAGAATTGTTTGGGATTACCAAAAATAATTGAAGGTGAAATAGCCCATAATAACTTAGAATTGCCAATAATAACATATGATGAAATAACCTTCAATAACCAAAAGTAATTGAGAATAGTCATAAATAGTCGTAAATAATGTAGGGTGAAATAATTTAAATTAATGAATGGTCATATAATAATTAAAAATAGCTTAGCATAGGTAGTATTATTATTTTAAACAAAAATCTTACTTATTTTTTTTAAAAAATTCATAAGAATGGTCATTGAAATGTTATTGAATAATGATACTCAACTTTTTTTTTGTTCAAATGATTTTAAACTTTCAAAAGGAAATGAATGTAATTATGTACATTATTGAATTTTAAAAAAAATAAACTCGGATCATTTCATTTGAACAAAATTTGAATAAGATATTAAATTTCAAATTTTATGTTTTTGTAATGTTTAAAATGAAGTATCTAATAAATAGAATGTAATGTAATATCGTACTTCAACAAATGAGGTGGCTTGATGGTAAGGGTTTCCATTCCAAAGGTCAAAGGATCAAGCCTCATGAGTGGTGTTGTGTGTGGTCAACAATAATATGTTAACCAAATATGTTCCTATTTAATTCATAGAATAGGTGTTTAGGTTGATTACATGGCCTAGCTATTTAACCTAGGTTTTTAACCTAGCTAGGTAGTGACACATGTCAAAAAATAATAGGTAAAAAAAATCATGAAATTATCAATAGTACAATATATGAAATAATTAAACTTTAATTGATTTACATGTTAGTTAGTTGATTAACTAATAAGTGAATGGTTTGGTAATTTTTATTTCATTTGAGAGTAACCTTGTTTCACTAAGTATTATTGAAACAATTCATTTTCTATAGCAATTGGTCCCCCGTTCATTAGAGGGTTAAACAATTTCACCAAGTAAAAATGTCCAAATTCATTCAAAATCTAGTAAAACCTAGAGTGAATTAAGATGCATTTTATAGTAATGTTGTAAGTCTAGGCAAAGATGTCCTTGAAGTGCTTTAGCAATTCAATTAGTTGATAATTGATAAGAGGGCCTAGATCTATATTGATTTTAACTTATTGTAGATTTTTTTCAGAACCCAATTCAATCTTGGTCAATTGTTCTTCTTTAGTTACAATCCAACCTATATTACGAAGGTTTTGAACTTTAATTCAAATAGGCATCTTGTTAATTTCTATTTTTCCCACTTTATGTTAGAAAAACATTTTTGGTAAATGTTAGTGGAAAGTACTAGGGGGTGTAACTATCTTAATAGGACATACATGTATCGATTTAACAAGTACATAAGATGAAACAGGTGGCTCACACACAGGTCAACAAGTTTATTAACATGTCCAACTAGATTCAAACTTGCTGATGTAATCAACTTAACAGGTTGATCTAACCAACTTGATGTAAGGACAATTGTGGCTCTTGTTGAAAATAATCATGGTTATGTGGCAAACATGAAATCCTCTTCTTTGTCAAATATTTTAGAATGGAAATCATAATAAACTACTACTTTTGGACGTTTGGTTGGTTCTCTAAATTTTTCAATAACATGTATGATTCTAATTATATCAGCTCCTTATATAGCTGTCATTTTTTTTTACGCATCGTTGGGGGTGCCTACTCTTGTTTGTTGTCAATCTATGCATCGAAAGCACCAAAATCTCAGGGTAGTAAGATAGGTGCTCGAGGGGAATCAAGAAGTGTTTTTTCACTAAAGAGATCAGCTTCTTCTTAGTGAGTGATAACACATGTGTAATCGACAAATGGATGGGCAGGAATGTTGTTTGTTTGATTGTGATAACGGCGATGTTGAACAGATTGTATAAAAGTGATTGATGGATCAAGTTGATATTTGTGGCATTTATTAATGGTATGTTGACGACCTCACTATTCGGCATTGAGCACATGGATCGCATGCTAACATGGCCTTCATCGAACTCAAATAAGTAGTTAAACGTATAACGAATAGGCAACGACTTCAAGTGCTTATTAAAGATGGGACCCCAACTCACATAGCGCGGGCGCCACGCATCATGATGATCAATGAAGTTCACATTAATCCCCTTGACCTTGTTGACAGCCTCAATGATCGCCATTAGAGAGTAGAAGTTCTTGCCCTTCATCGCATTGTGGCACCACGCGATGACCTGATCGACAATATTATGGGAATGTCCTGGGATCACATACACGAATACGACCTTTGAGTAGAACAAGATGGAGAGCAGAGCAAAAAATTGCATGACAAGCTATGACTTGTTCTGACCGACACAATTGTCAAGGATTATGAGCAAAGTTTTTGGCATTGCTATTTTACGGCTTGGTAGCGTCTTGAATTTCTCCAAATGGTAGGTGAATCGCAAGTTACATAGGGCATTAGCATCCTTGCCTTGAGCTCGCTCATCATAGAAAAACACATTGTTGATGTTGCTAGTTAGGTTGACAACCACAAAATTCGACACCATGAAGTTAAAGTTGAAATAATCGGCCGATGGGCGCGAATGCCCATAATGAGGCATGACAAAATTGCCACCAAAATCTTCAATCTAGATTTGAATTTGAGGCACAATGGTTGAAAGAGTCATGTCACTATCACCACCATCATCATCAAAATGCTCATCATCATAGTGATCAGGGATTATGGTAGGTGGAATAGGCTGATTGGGGGCATGATGCCTAACAAACTTTTTCACGAAATTTGACACCATGCGGCACTAACCAATGGTGGCATCCAAATGCGTCTCCTTCCCCATCAGTAAGTGATTGCGTTCGTCAACAGGAAGGTCATCATGCTTGAACTGGATATTGATTCAAATGTAGTAATCGCATATGTTTTTGATTAAACGAGTTAAGTGAAGGCCATGATAAAAAAAGGTGCACATACTGAATCCATATTAAATACGATACAACGCAAGCACCATCATTGAAGGCTTCGATCTTGGCCTTGTAGCATTGGTGCAACTTGGTGAAGGTTAGAGTTGCATTAAAAAGATATTGCTTCAAGCGACAATGTGTGTAGGGAAACCCATCCTCGACCTCCCATGTTTCGGTGTCTACCTTGATCACATATAGGTCACTATTGTGGATTCCATGAGCAAGAATGTGAGGGGGACAACGTGTATGTAACGTGTTAATGTCGTTTTCAAGACATTACGTAATTGATGAATACTAGCGTTGTCGACTAGAATGATGGCTCGAATCTCGCACTCTAAATATTTGCTCTAGAGAAGATTGATTACAATGCCTTCCAATTGCTGCCATCTGGAACTAGCCTGGTGTGTTGTTATGGAAATCCAATGGGCCTGGATCTAATCGATCGCCTTTTGACCCAACTTCGAAACGACTTGTTGTAATGCGTTTGCATTTGCGATTTGATGGAGGACGACATTGTTGTTACGACATAGTTTGACAACAATTGTCGATTCCACCTAATCGGCGCTGAACGTCATGAACCTACAACACTGACATTGATGCAACATTGTTGCTCAATGTTGCACAGGCCAATGTCACTACAGATTCAACTAGAGAAGGAGCAACATACTCTAATGTTGTTAGTGCCACGTCCATAGCTGTCGCAACCCTAGCTTTGAGCTCGCGACCAAGGCAAAGAGGTTGTAAAAGTGCGGGCCAAGAGGAAGCCTAAAAGTCACATCACATACTCCCCGGAGTGTAAGAAAGTGTGAGGGAATGAACCCTCACACTCCCAAGGCAACTCCCATTTTGGGAGATGGAGTCCTGGTGGACTCCCGAAATTTCAGAGAACAATTTCAAGGGTCAAAACTCAATGATTTATGGCGTTCTTTATATCATTGGAAAGCTCTTGGAATGTAGATGTCTAAAATGGGCTTACCGGGAGTCCTATTGCCAATTTGATTCTCGACCAGAAAAAGTCAAAAATCGACCCGATTTACTTAGCTGCAGACAATGTGCGACATACTATTGGAAAGTTCTCGACAAGAGCTACAACTTTGCTTTAGACCTCACCTCGATCCGAGGTCTGCTCGTAAAGTTATGGGGCTCCAAAATCGCAGGAGTCTCAGTTAGTGCGATTTTGGGACTCCCACGTAGGAGTCCCAGGAAAGAAAAGCGATTTGGATGTAAGCCCTGTGGAGAGGTGCAAAGTATACTATAAGGGGGAGGTGGTGGCTTCTCCCAAGTTCGGGCCATGGTGAGTCTTATGTGTCTGTGTCGCTCGTGGCTCGTCCTGGCACCAAAAGTGTTCCAACTATGCACTAACCACCTTGTGTGAGTTGTGTGCAGGCCCGCGTGAGTGAGTGAAGCTTGTCAACTCCTCCTAGTCCCATCTCAGAACTCCAACACGCCCCTCTACCCCTCAAAGTGTTGTGAACTAATGAACGTGCCCCGACTTCTCCTCGTTCCGTTGTTTCGTACTTGGACTCACTTTTGAGTCTTGCAAGGAGTTAGGAATGTGTCAATATCAGTTAGGTAGTCGATGATAATACTCTTCCATCTTTGGGCCAAAAAGCAATTGGGGAATTTGAAGAGAAACTCCTCCACCTCCCTGTATGCTTGCATCATGGCGCTTAATGGTTTGCTTCATTAATCATCATTGTTGTGATACCCAATCAAGCAATGCATGCGATCGTTCAACACTTCAAAGCACTCCTCCTCTCCTCACTCATCATTGATGATTGGCTAATGTAGCAATGGAATGCGCATTAGATAGGACCCCACACCCCACAAAAATTTGATTGCCCATCCGAGGATGGGTTTATTTGGGGACCCAAGGTCCCACCATAAGGTTCATTTGTTGGAAATATTTAATAATGTGAATGCACATCTAAAGTACATTGTGGCGGTGGGTTGTTACCCTCTATGTAATTGCCATTAATTTAGCATTGTGCTTGCTCATAACATTGGCAAGAGGGGCAAGTGTATATGTGCCTTGCAAGCACATGTATTATGTATTTGTGGTCTTGTTTTTTGGTGTCACAACTACCAATAGTTCCATGCTTTAGCCAATATGGAGACATCGAGAAGTTTGTGAACACTTCTCATGTGATCTAGTCTACATCTTATGTATATTTTCTTATAAGCATGGTAGATTATTATTCATTGGAAAATATCATTTTTTTCAAATGCATTTTGGTAATAGGGCTTTAATTTTAAGTGTTGGTAGTTGCACATTTTGATCTTCCATGAAAGGGAAATAGGATATATGATG